>OBZX01000004.1_pt1 | contig 253281 bp, 239 predicted proteins | sample 1477061 | NCBI WGS metagenome assembly OBZX01 (sample SAMEA2580271, study PRJEB22360) | human gut metagenome | biome: human gut; feature: human-associated habitat; material: faeces | place: Denmark | collected 2008/2010 | reverse complement strand
CTGTTTTGTAAAAAGAGCGGTACCAGCCGGAAGCAAGTGTACAAACTGGTACCGCGAGGACTACACACAGCATAAAGTTGTGGTGCCGGGTGCCTCCCGGTGCCTGGCGAAGGTTGCACACCAGGCGGGTGGGTATCCACAGAAGGTCGACTGTCAGCCTCAACCTTAACCCGCGTGCGCTGAGCCGCATTCACCACAACGCTAAGGATTCTCTCTGGTTGAAAATACTTAGCTGTTATGTGCCTGTCTTTTCACCACTTCAGGCTCGGTGGTATCCTTTTAAGCCCGTATACATAAAAGGAAAATCAAATGACTTTTGATGAAAAAGAACTTGATAATGCAATTAATAAAATCATCGTAACGTCGCTCTTTTCCTGTCTCAGCGACACTCAGCAGAAACAGTTCTACGAATCGGCTTTCAACATGATCGAGCGTTGTTGTTTCTGCGATGCCGACGAGTTACCTGAAAAAATCAGGAAACAGTTGGCTGATGCTCTTCGAGTGCGACTTTCTGACCAATTTTCTGAAATGTGCTCTCCGAATTTGGACAAATAGAAAAAGGCCATTTCCATTCAGGGTCTGATGGAAATACTTCAGCCTGTTCCAAAGCACGGCGTAAAGAGAACACAACTCCAGCCATAATCTGATGTTTCCCATTGGTCCAGCTATCGCCGCTCTGATCTACAGGAGCGGCTATGTCGTATGACCAAACGACTTCACCACTATTGTTTAAAATCTGGACTTTCATTTTGTTCTTTAACCTCCAGATACGGGCGTTTAATTGCCCCGCCGAACAGCTCTTTTCCGCAATAGCTGCAATGTCTTTCGCGCATCAGCCTGCGCATTCACCACAACTCTAAAAACAAATGTAGGATATCCAACATGCGGGTGTCAAGAGTTTATGTTAGTTATCCTACATAAAAAGATAGGCTCATAAAAAAACCGGGGATACCCCGGTTTTGCGATAGTGAGGAAGATGTGTCAAAAATCCATTATTACTTGTTTGACAAGACCAACTATTCTGCAGTTCTCACCGCATTCAATAGTTTTATAGTTAGGATTTAGTGGGACGAGATACCTGTTCGGCCAGTCCTCAACAAATTTTTTGAGTGTCGCTTCTTGCCCACCATTGATATGGGCAACAACGATTTTTCCGTTAATACACTCTGTATCAATAATATCTGGCTCTACGATAACGATAGAACCTTCTGGTATCGATGGTGAGCCGAGGGGATTGGTCATTGAATCACCACGGACCCGTAGTGCAAATGCCATTTCTGATACAAGGGCGGTAGTATAAACCCACTCTTCAGCATCTTCTTTCCTGACACCAGGCTCCGTCATTGTCCATGAACCCGCCTGAACCCACGAGATGAGGGGGACTTTTTTAACTGCGAATATTTCAGGTTTTAGATTTATCTTTGGTTCAGGCGAGCCTTTTCCGCTAACAAGCCACAGAGGATCGCATTTAAGTGCGTTGGCTAGGGCTTGAAGGTTGGCTCCATTTGGTTGGTAGTCGTCCTTTTCCCATCCAGTAACCGTGACACGGTTCACACCAGTCAAATCAGCCAGTGCTTGTTGTGTCAGGTTCAGTTCTTTTCGCCTTTGGCGAATACGATCACTCATGTTCATCATGTAGGCAATCCTACCACATATCCATGTAGGATTCTTGACATTGGTATGTTGGATATCCTACATTTATGCTTAACGTAATTTAACGGGAGACAGAAATGCGGAAATCCGACGTGATTAATTATTTCGGCGGAGTTTGTAAAACCGCCGAAGCCCTAGGTATTAAGCATCCGTCTGTTTCAGAGTGGCCTGAGATTATTCCTGAAGGCCGAGCGTACCAGTTAGAAAAAATTACTAACGGGAAACTGAAAGTTGACGTGTCTTTATATCAAAAGACTAACAGTGCTGCGGCATAAAAACACCACAGAAATGAGGAATTAACCGTGGGTAAAGAACCTGAATGGAAAGTTGATAAACAACCAGCATGGCTGGTGGCAGCAATACGAAGAACGATTGCTGATTTACCTCATGGCTATGAGGAAGCAGCAGAAATTCTTGGTTTGTATAAATCTGATGATATCACCCCAGCAAAAGATCAATTGCATAACAGACTGCGTAGCGGTGGGGATCAAATTTTTCCACTTGAGTGGGCCATGGTTTTACAGGATGCCAGTGGTACCAGGCATGTAACAGATGCAATAGCCCGTCGTAGTAATGGGGTGTTTGTGCCGCTGGTGGTCATTGATGACATTGACAATGGTGACATTAATCAGCGGCTGATGGAGTCAATAGAATGGATTGGCAAGCATTCCCAGTACTTACGCAAGGCAACTGCTGATGGAGTTATTGACCAAGCTGAGCGTGAGCAAATCGAAGAGAACAGCTACCAAGTAATGGCGAAGTGGCAGGAGCATTTAACACTGTTATTTCGTGTTTTTTGTGCGCCGGAAAAGAGTAACGCCCGCGAGTGTGCAGCTCCGGGCGTCGTGGCGTTTTGTGTCTGTGGAGAAACTAACGCATGAACAGTTTAACGGCAAATAACCGTTTGTCGCAACAGCTGGTGGTCAGCGTCGCTGAACACCTGTTGTTACGGCATGAATGCAGATTACCAAATCACCTGGCTGTAAGTAACCACAGAGAACTTTACCTGACTGTGGGGGGCGAGTTGTGCAGGAACTTAACCGCTGGTTTCGTGACGGAAGAGGACTTTATGTTCATGTTATTCGTTGGGAGCCAGAAACACAGCGCGTTATCTATCTTCGCAAAGACTACCCGCATGAGTGCTTTAGTCCTTTGTGGAAATTCAGGCGTGATTTTGTTGAGTGTGAAGGACCACCAGCACATTGATTCTGCCATTCCGGGACGTTACACTGTTCAGGCACCTTATAAAGCGGGTGTCGGGATTGGCGTCCTGGAATTGCATACGGCGACAATTGGCGCGTTAGCGTCTTTTTTGTTGCTACAACTCAGCTATACCCAAATTATGGTGGGCTGGGTGGGGGCACCGAAAGGTGCGCCGGTTTCCGTATGCGCCGGTTACGCCAACCCTGCTCAGTTCACCACCAGCGAAATTGGCGTTTCCGGTGGTGGAAGTTATCCATTGCATACGGAGGCTGCCATCATGGCTACGATCCCAACCCTCACTCAACCTGAAATTGCCATCGTTGATGGTCAGGCTGTTACTTCATCCCTGGCTGTTGCCAACTTCTTCTCCAAACGTCATGACGATGTACTGAAAAAGATCCGCACGCTTGAATGTTCCGCATCATTCACTGCCCGCAATTTTTCGGTGAGTGATTACACCGATTGCACAGGCCGCAAACTACCTTGCTATCAAATAACCCGCGACGGCTTTGCGTTTCTTGCTATGGGTTTCACGGGTAAACGTGCTGCCCAGTTCAAAGAGGCATACATCAATGCCTTTAACCAGATGGAGAAACAGCTTTCAAAGCCCGCTGTACCGAGCGACGTTGCACATAACGCCAGCGTTCTCTATTCCTACATTTCATCAATTCATCAGGTCTGGTTGCAGCAGCTTTATCCCATGCTGGAAAAAGCTGAATCACCGCTGGCTGTAAGTCTGTATGACCGAATTAACGATGCGGCATTTCTTGCCCGTCTTATTCATTCGTCGCTGAACTCTTCAGAGGTAAGGGGGCGCAAATGATCCGGAATATTTTCAAACGATTTACCAATCAGACTTTCCGTTGTCCTCGCCCCGGTCAGTGGTACACCACGCCTGCAGGGCATGTTCTACGTGTTAGCCTGGTGGACCGTGAATGTCAGAAGGTGATTTGTGAACCGCTGGGTCGTAATTACCGCGTCAGTATGCCGCTTATAGCCTTTCGCTCCGGAAAAAACATGAAGCATCTCGGAGGTGCGGCATGAGCCTGTTAATGACATCCCAGCCCATTGTGATAAATCGTGATCTTGCATGCCGTATTGGTCTGAATGAGGCAATTGTGTTGCAGCAGCTTCATTACTGGCTGAATGAAACGAATTCAGGCACTGAGCATGGCGGAATTCGCTGGGTTTATAACACGACAGAACAGTGGCTGGAGCAGTTTCCGTTCTGGTCAGAGTCCACTCTGAAACGCACATTTGCAAGCCTGAAATCACTTGGGGTTTTGCGTCGCGAGCAACTCAATAAATCGAAGCGTGACATGACCAACTTCTACACGATCAACTATGAAAGTGAGCTTTTAGAAGAGGTCAAAGTGAACGAATCCATCAGGTCAAAATGCACTTCTCCATCGGGTCAAAGTGACCTGATGGATGGGCGCAAAATGACACGATCCATTGGTTCAAAACGACACGCTGTCATCGGGTCAAAATGGCCCAATGATCTTACAGAGAATACAACAGAGATTACTACAGAGAATAAAACCTCTTCTCGTCCGGACGCTTCGCAACCGGACACGCAAACGGCTGAACAGGAGTTTTTAACTCGCCATCCTGATGCGGTTGTATTCAGCCCTAAAAAGCGCCAGTGGGGAACGCAGGATGATTTGACCTGCGCACAGTGGCTCTGGAAAAAAATCATCGCCCTGTACGAGCAGGCTGCCGAATGTGACGGCGAGGTGGTTCGTCCCAAAGAACCGAACTGGACAGCCTGGGCAAACGAAATTCGCCTGATGTGTGTGCAGGATGGTCGTACTCACAAACAAATCTGCGAGATGTACAGCCGCGTCAGCCGCGATCCGTTCTGGTGCCGTAACGTGCTCAGCCCGTCGAAGCTGCGGGAAAAATGGGATGAGCTTTCCCTGCGCTTATCGCCGTCCGTCAGCACATACACAGAAAAACGTGAAGATCCGTACTTCAAATCCAGTTACGACAACGTGGACTACAGCCAGATCCCGGCAGGATTCAGGGGGTGATCATGAGTCTTTTGAATGAAGTTCAGAAATTCATTGAAGCCCATCCGGGGTGTACTTCCGGAGACATTGCGGATGCTTTTGCAGGTTACTCACGGCAGCGCGTTCTGCAGTCAGCAAGCAAGTTACGTCAGAGTGGGCGTGTGGCTCACCGTTGTGAAGGAGATACACGCAGACATTTCTCGCGCCTGACTGAGAGAGCGCAGGAGCCGGAACCACAACCAGTTCGTGAAACCAGACCTGTGCGCAAGTTCTATGTCGGCACTAACGACCCCCGGGTGATTTTGTGCCTGACCCGCCAGGCTGAAGAACTGGAGTCGAGGGGCTTATACCGTCGTGCTGCAACGGTGTGGATGGCGGCATTCCGTGAAAGCCACTCCCAGCCAGAACGAAACAATTTTCTGGCGCGTCGTGAACGGTGTTTACGGAAAAGCAGTAAGCGGGCTGCATCAGGTGAAGAGTGGTATCTCTCAGGGAATTACGTGGGGGCTTAATGAGTAATAAATATTGCCAGGCGCTGGCGGAACTGCGGAACAAACCAGCCCATGAACTGAAGGAAGTGGGCGATCAGTGGCGCACGCCGGACAACATTTTCTGGGGAATTAACACCCTGTTTGGCCCGTTTGTTCTGGATCTGTTCACTGACGGTGATAACGCCAAATGTGCTGCGTATTACACGGCGGAAGACAACGCGCTGGCGCATGACTGGTCAGAACGCCTTGCGGAGCTTAAAGGTGCTGCCTTTGGTAATCCCCCATACAGCCGCGCCAGTCAGCATGAGGGGCAATACATCACCGGCATGCGTTACATCATGAAACATGCCAGTGCCATGCGTGATAAAGGCGGGCGCTATGTTTTCCTGATCAAAGCTGCCACCAGCGAAGTGTGGTGGCCGGAAGATGCAGATCATATTGCTTTTATTCGCGGGCGTATTGGTTTTGAACTGCCTGCCTGGTTTATCCCGAAGGATGAGAAGCAGGTGCCGACAGGCGCTTTCTTCGCTGGTGCTATTGCTGTTTTCGACAAGACCTGGAAGGGACCGGCAATCAGCTACATCGGGCGCGATGAACTTGAGGCATGTGGTGAGGCCTTTCTGGCGCAGGTTCGCCAGCAGGCAGAAAAACTGGTCAGGGAGATGGCGGCATGACGACGTTAACTCAATGCCAGCAGCAGGTGCTGGATATGCTGATTTCTTATCAGAAAGAACGTGGCTTCCCGCCAACCAATCAGGAGGTGGCAACCATGCTGGGATACCGTTCAGTGAATGCAGCGGTGGAGCATCTTCGCGCACTGGAGAAAAAAGGCGTCATCACGATAAAGCGTGGCGTGGCCCGGGGCATCACGCTTCATACCGCGGTGAAGGACGACGACAGCGAGGCGGTCGGGATTATCCGCGCACTGCTTGCCGGTGAGGCAAACGCCAGGCTGCGTGCAGCCCACTGGTTACATGAGAGGGGCCTGAAAGTATGAAGCTAATACTGCCTTTTCCGCCCAGCGTGAACACGTACTGGCGACACCCCAACAAAGGGGCGCTTGCAGGTAAGAGCCTGATAAGCGCGGCGGGGCGAAAATTCCAGAGCGCAGCGTGTGCAGCCATCATTGAGCAGTTACGTCGTCTGCCGAAACCAACGTCGGCACCAGCTTCAGTGGAGATCGTGTTGTTTCCTCCGGATAACCGGCTTCGCGATCTGGACAACTATAACAAGGCGCTGTTTGACGCCCTGACCCACGCGGGTGTGTGGGTGGACGACAGCCAGGTGAAAAGAATGCTGGTGGAGTGGGGGCCGGTTATCCCGGAAGGGAAGGTCGAAATCACTATCAGTAAGTACGAGAAAACGGCGGGTGCAGCCGCCTGATTAAGAGGAGAAACGAAGTATGAATAATCTGATGGTTATTGATGGTATTGAAGTTCGTCGTGATGCTTATGGGCGTTACAGCCTGAACGATCTGCATCGCGCAGCAGTAGCATCTGGTGCAAATGCCAGAACCAAGGAGCCAGGAAAGTTTCTTTCCAGCCAACAAACTGTTGAGCTTGTTCATGAATTAACCAACACCCAGAATTTGGGTGTTGACCCGGTGAGTGTGATTCATGGGGGAAATGAACGGGGAACGTATGTCTGTAAGGAACTGGTGTATGCCTATGCAATGTGGATCAGCCCGTCATTCCATCTGAAGGTGATCCGTACTTTCGATATGGTAACCAGCGCACCGGAAAAATTATCCGGACAGGCTGCTGACAAGATGCAGGCTGGCGTGATTCTGCTGGACTTTATGCGCCGGGAGTTAAATCTGTCTAACTCATCTGTGCTTGGGGCCTGTCAGAAACTCCAGGAGGCTGTTGGCTTACCGAATCTGGCACCGCGCTATGCCATTGATGCACCTGCTGACGCGCCTGATGGCTCAAGCCGCCCGACGCTGTCGCTGAGTGCACTGCTGAAGCAGTATGGTATCCGCCTGACGGCTAATCAGGCATATCACCAGATGGTGAAGCTGGGGATCGTCGAGCAGCGCGAACGATACAGCCGTACCGGGATTAACAACATCAAAAAATTCTGGTCGCTGACGGCGAAAGGCTGCATGTTCGGCAAGAACATTACCAGTCCTGCAAATCCGCGCGAGACGCAGCCGCATTTCTTCGAATCCCGATTCCCTGAGCTGTTAAAGCTGCTCGATACCGTTCATTGAGGTGACCGTGAGAGCATTACTGACCCCTGAAATTGCCCCGCGTATGGGGATCGTATTGTTCAGGCCATGTTCAGAGCTGATGCCCCTGTTTATGCAGGGGCGTGTCCTGCTGGAGCCTGAGCCGGAACGTTATTCATCTTTTGCCAGTGGTGCCGTTCCGGCGGCATCACAACCGCTGGCGGATGATCCTGCTGTTCGGGCCGTGTTCCGCGATGAGGCAGTGATCCGTCGTGCTGGTGGCGTGGAATGTCTTGAAAGCTGGTTACTTCGTGAAAAAGGCTGCCAGTGGCCTCATTCCGACTGGCACAGCGAGAACATGACCACAATGCGACACGCTCCGGGTGCAATCCGTCTGTGCTGGCACTGCGATAACCAGCTGCGCGATCAGTTCACGGAACGGCTGGAATCAATGGCAACGGATAACTGTGCCCGCTGGGTGTTGTCTGTTGTGCGTCGGGATCTCGGTTTTGATGATAGTCACGTTGTGACAATGCCGGAACTATGCTGGTGGCTGGTTCGTAATGACCTGGCGGATGCCTTACCGGAAAGTGCAGCCCGTAAGGCACTGAGATTACCGAAGCCTGTTGTGCCGTCTGTCACCCGGGAAAGTGACCTTGTTCCTTCGGTTCCTGCTACCAGCATCATCCAGGATAAGGCGAAAAAGGTGCTGGCGCTGAAAGTGGAGCCGGAGTCGCCGGAGTCTTTTATGTTACGCCCCAAACGTCGCCGCTGGGTTAATGAAAAGTACACGCGCTGGGTTAAGACACAGCCGTGTGCATGTTGTGGAAAGCCCGCTGATGATCCCCACCACCTGATAGGCCACGGTCAGGGGGGAATGGGTACAAAAGCGCATGACCTTTTTGTGTTGCCTTTGTGCAGAAAGCATCACGACGAGCTGCATGCGGATACCGTGGCATTTGAAGAGAAGTATGGCTCCCAGCTGGAGCTGATATTTCGTTTTATCGATCGTGCGCTGGCAATAGGCGTACTGGCGTAAGTGGAGAACGAGCATGAACCTTGAAGCCTTACCAAAATATTACTCCCCAAAATCTCCAAAATTGAGCGATGACGCACCGGCGACAGGCTCTGGTGGTTTAACGATTACGGATGTGATGGCTGCGCAGGGGATGGTGCAGTCGAAAGCACCACTGGGTTTTGCCTTATTCCTGGCAAAAGTTGGTGTTCAGGATCCTCAGTTTGCGATTGAAGGTCTGCTCAATTACGCGATGGCACTGGATAACCCGACATTGAATAAATTGAGTGAAGAAACCCGGTTACAGATCATCCCTTACCTTGTGAATTTTGCCTTTGCTGATTATTCCAGGTCTGCGGCAAGTAAGGCTCGCTGTGAGCATTGTGCAGGTACTGGATTTCATAATGTATTGCGCGAAGTGGTGAAACACTCCAGAAGCGGTGAATCTGTTATCAAGGAGGAGTGGGTGAAGGAACTATGTCAGCATTGTCATGGTAAGGGAGAAGTCAGCACAGCGTGCAGAGGGTGTAAGGGTAAAGGTATTGTCCTGGATGAAAAAAGGACCCGGCTTCATGGCACGCCTGTTTATAAGATTTGTGGGCGTTGCAATGGAAACCGGTTTAGCCGTTTACCAACCACACTGGCGCGGCATCATGTCCAGAAGCTGGTACCGGATCTGACGGATTATCAGTGGTACAAAGGATATGCAGATGTCATTGATAAACTGGTTACAAAGTGCTGGCAGGAAGAAGCATATGCAGAGACACAATTGAGAAAAGTGACAAGATAAATGATTTTCGCCGAAGATGGCGACATGATGCTTGCATTTTTCAAAAAATATGGATAAGATTTTCCCAACGATGGGCTTTGTATGTCTACCGTTGATAAGATTTAAGAACCCGCCACTGAGCGGGTTTTTTGTACCTGTAAACCTGGTGCAGTACAGTAAACACGCTGGTGGTCGTGAATACTGACTTTTTATCTTGCTGGATTTTTAGACAAGAGTTATTGGTATGTCATGTTAACCAGAAGGGAAAAAGACATGCTAAAACAGCAAGATATGACAGAAACCGCCGCCGCAGTCCTTCATTTCTTACCTGCTGACAAGTGGGTAACGCCACGCATGATGACGAGAACTACCGGAGTAAGCGAAGCCCGGTGCCAGTTAATACTGACTCAGTTAGTTCTGGCGGGTCTGGCGAAGGATAACGGCGGGTACGGGAATAAATTCAGACGCTGCCAGTAATGGCGGTTTCCTGCTGTGAAAATGGGCGGCTGGTGGGTGTTGGTAGCACCTGCCAGCCATTCGCTCATGCTTACTGGTCACAAGCGAACCACGGCCCACTGCTTTAGCGCAAAAGCAGAGTGAGCCTACCAGAGTTACGCTTACTGATCCATGAAAAATACTGTAAAAATAAACAGTGTTGATTTAATCAACGCTGATTGCCTGCATTTTATTCAGTCCCTGCCTGATGATTCCATTGACCTGATTGTTACCGATCCGCCTTACTTCAAGGTGAAACCTAACGGTTGGGACAATCAGTGGAAAGGGGACGAAGATTACCTTAAGTGGCTGGACCACTGTCTGGCCCAGTTCTGGCGGGTGTTGAAACCTGCCGGAAGCCTTTACCTGTTCTGTGGGCATCGCCTGGCATCTGATATTGAGATCATGATGCGTGAACGTTTCAACGTGCTTAACCATATCATCTGGGCGAAGCCGTCCGGACGTTGGAATGGGTGTAATAAAGAAAGTCTGCGCGCATATTTTCCTGCCACAGAGCGCGTTCTGTTTGCTGAACATTACCAGGGGCCATATCGCGGCAAAAGTGACGGCTATGCGGCAAAAGAAAGGGAACTCAAACAGCACATAATGGCACCGCTGATATCGTATTTCAGGGATGCTCGTGCCGAACTGGGTATAACGGCAAAACAAATTGCCGAAGCCACAGGTAAGAAAAATATGGTTTCCCACTGGTTTGGTGCCAGTCAGTGGCAGTTGCCGAATGAGGCTGACTATCGGAAGTTACAGGCACTGTTTTCCCGTATAGCGGCAGAGAAGTTTCAGGAACAACAACTGGAACAACCACACCACCAGCTGGTGGCATCTTATGATTCACTGAATCGCAAATATTCTGAATTGCTGGATGAGTTTAAATCTCTCCGGCGCTATTTCTCCGTATCAGTTTCCGTGCCTTATACCGATGTCTGGACGCATAAGCCCGTTCAGTTCTATCCGGGTAAACATCCGTGCGAGAAACCGGCGGATATGCTCCGGCAAATAATCAATGCCAGTAGTCGACCTGGTGATCTGGTTGCTGATTTCTTTATGGGATCCGGTTCCACAATAAAAGCAGCAATGGCGCTGGGGCGTCGGGCGTTAGGTGTTGAACTTGAGTCAGAGCGGTTTAATCAGACGGTGAAAGAGGTAAGTGAACTGGTGGGGAAATAATTCTGGTGGCCACGTTGCGTGGCCTTTTTATTTCCAACACAGCACCCGCAAATATCGCGAGGTGAGAGATGACGAAATGCCTCATAACCCAAATACCTGGCCGGACTGGCTGGAGTTGTTTCAGAGCTGGTGGCGTGGAGACACACCGCTGGGTGCAGTGATTATGTCGATCGTTATGGCTGGTTTGCGCATCGCCTATTTTGGCGGTGGTGGTGGCTGGAAGCGAAAAACGCTCGAGATTTTGCTATGTGGCGCTCTGACGCTGACCTTTGCATCCGCTCTTGAATATGTCGGATGGCCTAAATCGCTTTCTGTTGCCATTGGTGGTGGCGTGGGGCTGATCGGTGTCGATGCTATTCGTGGGGCTGCAATGCGAGTAATCGGTAACAAATTTGGTAGCTCGAAGGAGTAATTTATGCAGGCACTAAATTCCCAGCGTAAAGCTTTCCTGGATATGGTGGCATGGTCAGAAGGAACGGATAACGGGCGACAACCGACACGTAACCACGGTTATGATGTTATTGTTGGTGGCGAACTGTTCACTGATTACTCCGATCACCCTCGCAAACTTGTCACGCTAAACCCCAAACTCAAATCAACAGCTGCCGGACGTTACCAGCTTCTTTCACGCTGGTGGGATGCTTACCGTAAACAGCTTGGCCTGAAAGATTTTTCTCCAGAAAGCCAGGACGCTGTAGCTCTGCAGCAGATTAAAGAGCGTGGTGCTTTACCGATGATTGACCGCGGCAGTATTCGTCAGGCAATCGACCGTTGCAGCAATATCTGGGCGTCGTTACCTGGTGCAGGTTACGGTCAGTATGAACATAAAATCGGTGACCTGATTGCCCGATTTAAAAAAGCTGGTGGGGTAGTAAATGAAGCTGAGATATAAGCTGGTTATTGTTGCCTTCGTTGTTAGCGTCATTGGTTCCTTCATCTGGTCTGCTGGACATTACTACAGCAAATATCAGCACGAAAAGGAGCGTGCTGATGAGGCTGTACGAAATGCTGAATCAGCAACTGCCATTACCCGTAACGTTCTGCAATCACTGCAAATCATCAATACAGTTATAGAGGCTAACCAGCATGCAAAACAGCAGATCGCACTGGAGTCACAGAGAACCCAGGAAGATATCAAAGTGGCTGTTGCGGATGATGATTGTGCTTCACGTCATGTGCCTGCTGCCGCTGCTGACCGGTTGCGGAAGTACGCGAACAGTTTACGTACCGATTCCGGCGGTACCGTTGCCAGCAAGCCTGACTACTGAAACTCCCCAGCCAGTCATTCCCGAGCCGCTGACCTATGGGGCCAGTCTGGATCTGAATGTGAGCCTGCTTTCGGCGTTGGGACAATGCAATATTGACAAAGCGGGGATTCGAAGTATCGAGATGCGCCGTAACGCTTTGCTGGCAGCAGGCAAATAGTCCGGACAAAGAACAGGAATATATTTATGCCCCCTCGAACTCCAAAAGCCTGCCGCGTTCGCGGCTGCCGTAATACCACGACAGACCCGTCAGGCTACTGCGAAAGCCACAAAAGCGAAGGCTGGAAGCAATACAAGTCAGGACAATCCCGTCATCAGCGCGGTTATGGTTCTAAGTGGGATGTTATCCGTGTGCGTGTGCTGCAACGTGACAAAGGCCTGTGTCAGTTATGTCTGCGTGCTGGTGTGGCGCGTGAAGCGAAAACCGTTGACCACATCATCCCTAAAGCGCATGGCGGCACCGATGCAGACAGTAATCTGCAGAGCCTGTGCTGGCCGTGCCATAAGACGAAGACGGCCCGTGAACGGCTAAAGTGATAATAATTCTCAACTGCCTGAGGGGAGGGGCGGGTCAAATCCCTGTGGCCTGACGTCTTCCGGACTGCCCGCCCCATCGTTTTTTTATACCCGCGAAAAATGAAATTTAACCAGGAGTGCCGCATATGGCTGGAACGGCGGGGCGTTCCGGGCGTCGCCCCAAGCCAACGGCGCGCAAGGCGCTGGCCGGAAACCCCGGCAAGCGAGCCCTGAATAAAGATGAACCTGTTTTTACGCCCATCAAAGGTGTTGAGCCACCGGAGTGGTTCGCAGAAGAAAATCTCCCTCTCGCCACGATCATGTGGCAACTGACAACCAAAGAACTCTGCGGTCAGGGCCTGTTGTGCGTGACTGACCTCGCGGTGCTTGAGCGGTGGTGCGTGGCCTATGAGTTCTGGCGACGTGCCGTGAAAAATATTGCCATACAGGGCAACACCATCACCGGTGCAATGGGCGGCAGGGTCAAAAATCCGGAGCTGACCGCCAAAAAAGAACAGGAGTCCGAGATGAGCAGCACGGGGGCAATGCTCGGACTCGACCCCAGCAGCCGCCAGCGTCTGATTGGCCTGGCGGGGCAGAAGAAAGCCACTAACCCGTTTCTGAAAATCATCGAGTCATGAGCCGGAAATCTTACCCCAACGTAAATGCTGCCAATCAGTATGCCCGTGATGTTGTGCGCGGAAAGATTGTGGCCTGCCAGTTTGTGATTCAGGCCTGCCAGCGCCATCTTGATGACCTGATGGCGGAAAAAAGTAAGTCGTTTCGTTACCGCTTCGACAAGGACCTGGCTGAACGGGCCGCCAAATTTATTCAGCTGTTGCCGCATACCAAGGGTGAGTGGGCATTCAAACGGATGCCCATCACGCTGGAGCCGTGGCAGCTCTTTGTGATCTGCTGTGCGTTTGGCTGGGTCAATAAAGGTACCCGGCTGCGCCGCTTCCGGGAGGTGTATACCGAAATCCCCCGTAAGAACGGCAAATCGGCAATCTCTGCCGGTGTCGCCCTGTATTGTTTTGCCTGTGATAACGAGTTTGGCGCGGAAGTGTATTCCGGTGCCACGACAGAGAAACAGGCGTGGGAAGTCTTTCGCCCGGCGCGACTGATGTGTAAACGCACACCCATGCTGACGGAAGCGTTCGGGATTGAGGTTAACGCCTCAAACATGAACCGTCCGGAGGATGGTGCGCGGTTTGAACCGCTGATCGGTAACCCCGGTGATGGTTCATCACCCCACTGTGCCGTGGTGGATGAATATCACGAGCACGCCACAGATGCGCTTTACACCACGATGCTTACCGGGATGGGGGCGCGACGTCAGCCACTGATGTGGGCTATCACTACCGCCGGGTACAACATTGAGGGGCCGTGCTACGACAAACGGCGGGAAGTCATCGAGATGCTCAACGGCTCGGTGCCTAACGATGAACTGTTCGGGATCATCTATACCGTTGACGAAGGCGACGACTGGACCGACCCGCAGGTACTTGAAAAAGCTAACCCGAATATCGGTGTGTCGGTTTATCGCGAGTTTTTGTTAAGCCAGCAGCAACGTGCGAAAAATAACGCCCGTCTGGCAAACGTCTTTAAAACAAAACACCTCAATATCTGGGTGTCGGCGCGTTCGGCGTATTTCAACCTGGTGAGCTGGCAGAGCTGCGAGGATAAATCACTGACTCTTGAGCTGTTCGAGGGGCAGCCGTGCATTCTGGCCTTTGACCTGGCGCGTAAGCTGGATATGAACAGCATGGCGCGACTTTATACCCGCGAGATTGACGGTAAAACGCATTACTACAGTGTGGCCCCGCGTTTCTGGGTACCGTATGACACGGTGTACAGCGTCGAGAAAAATGAAGATCGCCGGACAGCCGAACGCTTTCAGAAATGGGTGGAAATGGGCGTCCTGACCGTTACCGATGGTGCAGAGGTGGATTATCGCTACATCCTCGAAGAGGCCAAAGCGGCGAACAAAATCAGCCCGGTCAGCGAGTCACCCATCGACCCTTTCGGGGCGACCGGGTTGTCACATGACCTTGCTGATGAAGACCTGAACCCCGTCACCATCATTCAGAACTACACCAACATGTCCGACCCGATGAAAGAGCTGGAAGCGGCAATTGAATCGGGGCGCTTTCATCATGATGGCAATCCCATCATGACCTGGTGTATCGGCAACGTGGTCGGCAAAACCATTCCGGGTAACGATGATGTGGTGAAGCCCGTCAAAGAGCAGGCGGAAAACAAAATCGATGGTGCAGTTGCGCTGATTATGGCGGTTGGCAGAGCCATGCTGTACGAGAAAGAAGACACGCTGTCTGACCACATTGAGTCCTATGGGATCCGCTCGCTTTAACTGAGGTAATTATGATCATGCTGATTCTCGCGCCTCTGGTGGGCGTGCTGGGGGCGCTTTTGCTGGCGTATGGTGCCTGGCTGATTTATCCCCCGGCGGGGTTTGTTGTTGCCGGGGCGTTGTGTCTGTTCTGGTCGTGGCTGGTGGCGCGATATCTCGACCGTACACAGTCGTCTGTCGGCGGAGGTAAATAGTGTTCTTTTCGGGATTATTTCAACGAAAAAGTGACGCACCGGTGACCACGCCAGCAGAGCTGGCGGATGCTATCGGGTTGTCCTACGACACCTATACCGGAAAGCAGATCAGCAGCCAGCGGGCCATGCGACTGACGGCGGTTTTTTCCTGTGTCAGGGTGCTGGCGGAGTCGGTCGGGATGTTGCCCTGCAACCTGTATCACCTGAACGGCAGCCTGAAGCAGAGAGCCACTGACGAACGTCTGCATAAGCTGATCTCCACGCATCCCAATGGCTATATGACGCCGCAGGAGTTCTGGGAGCTGGTGGTCACCTGTCTGTGCCTGCGGGGAAACTTTTACGCCTACAAAGTGAAAGCATTTGGCGAAGTGGCTGAACTGCTGCCCGTCGATCCCGGCTGTGTGGTACCGAAGCTTAACAGTAGCTGGGAACCGGTCTATCAGGTCACATTCCCGGATGGCTCCACGGATGTACTGAGCCAGAAGGATATCTGGCATGTGCGCACGCTGACGCTGGACGGACTGGTGGGGCTGAATCCCATCGCCTATGCCCGCGAGGCAATATCGCTGGCGGCAGCGACCGAAGAGCACGGGGCCAGACTGTTCAGCAATGGCGCGGTGACGTCGGGTGTGTTGCGTACAGAGCAGACGCTGTCAGATCAGGCTTATGAGCGCCTGAAGAAAGATTTTGAGGAGCGTCACACCGGGCTTGGCAATGCTCACCGCCCGATGATCCTTGAGATGGGGCTGGACTGGAAGTCGATGGCGCTGAACGCCGAGGACAGCCAGTTCCTGGAAACCCGCAAGTTTCAGCTTGAAGAAATCTGTCGTCTGTTCCGGGTGCCGTTGCACATGGTGCAGAACACCGATCGCGCCACCTTCAACAATATCGAAGAGCTGGGGCTGGGATTTATCAACTATTCACTGGTGCCGTATCTGACCCGCATCGAACAGCGGATCAACACCGGACTGGTACGAAAAAGTAAGCAGGGCGTTTATTACGCCAAATTTAACGCCGGGGCGTTACTGCGCGGGGATATGAAGTCCCGTTTTGAAGCCTACGCCACCGGGATCAACTGGGGAATTTACTCTCCCAATGACTGCCGCGACCTGGAAGATATGAATCCACGACCCGGTGGTGATGTCTATCTCACACCGATGAACATGACCACGAAACCCTCCGATGGCAGTAAAGCCGGTAAGCAGAAGGATAACGCCAATGCAGACGAAACAACGTCTTGATGTACCGCTGAGTCTGAAATCTGTCAGTGACTCCGGTGAGTTTGAAGGGTATGGCTCCGTCTTTGGTGTAAAGGACAGCCACGATGATGTGGTGATGTCCGGGGCATTTGCTGCTTCCCTGCGGGCGTGGAGTGACAGAAAAGCGTTACCTGCGCTGCTCTGGCAGCACCGCATGGATGAACCCATCGGTGTTTACACCGAAATGAAGGAAGACGATGTCGGGCTTTACGTCAGGGGACGGTTGCTTATTGATGATGATCCCCTCGCAAAACGCGCACATGCACACATGAAGGCCGGTTCGTTAACCGGCCTTTCTATTGGGTACGTCCTGAAAGACTGGGAATACGACCGGAGCAAAGAAGCCTTTCTGCTGAAAGAAATCGACCTCTGGGAAGTCAGCCTGGTGACGTTCCCGTCTAACGACGAGGCGCGGATCAGCGACGTCAAGAACGCACTGGCCCGCGGGGAAATCCCCGAACAGAAAAAAATCGAAAGAGTCCTGCGTGATGTCGGACTCTCCCGTACCCAGGCCAAAGCATTCATGGCCGGGGGCTATGGCGCACTGTCCCTGCGCGACGCTGAGGATGTGGGCTCTGCACTGAATGCACTGAAAAATCTGAACTTCTAATCAGGAGAAATACGATGGCGGTTGATATTAAAGATGTCGAACAGGTCGCGCAGGAGCTGCAGCAGAAGTTTGACGACTTCAAAGCAAAGAACGACAAGCGCGTTGAGGCGATTGAGCAGGAAAAAGGCAAACTTGCCGGGCAGGTGGAAACCCTGAACGGAAAACTCAGCGAGCTGGAAAATCTCAAAAGCGATCTTGAAAAAGAGCTGCTTGAGCTGAAACGTCCGGCAGGTGGTGCGCAAAATAAACTGACCACCGAGCATAAAGAAGCGTTTGTGGGCTTCCTGCGTAAAGGCCGTGAAGATGGTCTGCGCGATCTGGAGCGCAAGGCATTACAGGTGGGCACCGATGAAGACGGCGGCTATGCCGTGCCGGAAGCGCTGGATCGCAACATTCTGACCTTGCTGAAAGATGAAGTGGTGATGCGTCAGGAAGCCACGGTGATCACCATTGGTGGTTCCGACTACAAAAAACTGGTGAATCTGGGCGGCACGGCTTCCGGATGGGTTGGCGAGACTGACGCGCGCTCCCAGACTGCCACCTCAAAACTGGGCCTGATTGAACCTTTCATGGGGGAAATCTACGGTAACCCGCAGGCCACCCAGAAAATGCTGGATGATGCCTTTTTCAACGTGGAAGCATGGATCAACAGCGAGCTGGCAACCGAATTTGCCGAACAGGAAGAAATTGCCTTTACCTCAGGCGATGGCACCAAGAAGCCGAAAGGGTTCCTGGCGTATGAATCCACTGATGAAACCGATAAGGTCCGGGCGTTCGGCAAACTTCAGCATATTGTATCCGGCGAAGCGACTGCGGTGACCGCAGACGCCATTATCAAACTGATTTACACGCTGCGTAAGGCACACCGCACTGGCGCGAAGTTCATGATGAACAACAACAGCCTGTTTGCCATTCGTCTGTTGAAAGACAACGAGGGTAACTATCTGTGGCGTCCGGGGCTGGAACTGGGGCAGCCTTCTTCTCTGCTGGGGTACGGTATTGCTGAAAACGAACAGATGCCGGATATTGCTGCGGATGCGAAAGCCATCGCATTTGGTAACTTCAAACGGGGTTACACCATCGTTGACCGTATCGGCACCCGCATTCTGCGTGACCCGTACACCAATAAACCGTTTGTCGGTTTTTATACCACCAAGCGCACCGGCGGAATGCTGGTCGATTCGCAGGCCATCAAACTGCTGAAGATTGCAGAGAAGTAATCGCTCATGGGCGCGGTTCCGCGCCCCCTGTTCTGAAGGGTGAAGAATCATGATCCTGAAACAAGATCTTAAATGGTCACCGGACGGTATGCGTGTTGAGGTCATTCGGGCCGGTGAGTATGACGACGGGGCGCTTCCTGCCCGGGTGCAGGAGATTGCACTTCAGGCCGGGTTAGCAGAGCGCGGAACCAGTGCAAAAAGCAGTAAAGCGGCAAAAGAGAAAAAGCCACGGCCAGTAAAGAGGGATGAGAATGCTTCTGACACTGGAAGAGATTAAAGCCCAACTCCGGCTGGATGAGGATTTCGATGCCGATGACCGCCATCTGCAACTGCTGGCCTGTGCGGCGCAAAAGCGGACGGAAACGTATCTGAACCGGAAGCTCTATGCACCGGATGAATCCATTCCGGACAGCGATCCGGACGGGCTGCACCTGCCGGATGATATTCGTCTTGGGATGCTGATGCTTATCAGCCACTTTTACGAAAACCGCTCGTCGGTTACGGAAGTGGAGAAACTCGACATGCCGCAGAGTTTTGGCTGGCTTGTCAGCCCGTACAGGTACTTTCCGCAATGAAAATTAGCCAGGCACAGACCAGCGCAACCTACATTCTGCCGGACCCCGGTGAACTGAATAAACGCGTCCTGATCCGCCAGCGGGTGGATATGCCCGCAGATAACTTTGGCGTGGAGCCTCAATACCCGGTTGCGTTCAGTACATGGGCGAAGGTTATCCAGACCAGTGCCACCACCTGGCAGGAAACCGCGCAGACCGGAGACGCCATCACCCATTACATCACCATTCGTTACCGCCGGGGGATCACCTCTGATTATGAGGTGGTCTGCGGTGACAGTGTGTACCGGGTGAAACGTCAGCGCGATCTGAACGGAGCGCGGCGCTTTCTGCTGCTGGAGTGTACGGAACTGGGCGAATTTACGCAGAGTCACGGAGGCAGCAATGGCGACTCCCTTTTTTCACGTTGATGTTCAGCAGCCCGCGGAGATGCGCTTTAACCGCGCCCGTGTCCGGCGGGCGTTTGTCACGATTGGGCAGCGTCATATGCGTGATGCCCGTCGGCTGGTGATGCGCCGTGCGCGGTCGGCACCGGGTGAAAACCCCGGTTATCAGACCGGACGCCTGGCTCGTTCGATTGGTTACATGGTGCCGAGAGCCAGTAAAAAGCGAGCCGGTTTTATGACACGCATTGCCCCTAACCAGCGCAACGGGAAGGGGAACCGGATGATCTCTGGTGACTTCTATCCGGCGTTTCTGTTTTTTGGTGTCCGGGGAGGAGCAAAACGTCGTCGTAGTCATCATCGTGGTGCATCCGGTGGCAGCGGCTGGCGGCTGGCTCCACGTAATAACTTTATGGTGGAAACTCTTGAAAAGAACCGCAGCTGGACACGCTATTTTCTGGCGCGGGAATTACGTAAATCACTGAAGCCGGAGCGACGACGCAGATGAAACTGACGCCTGTTATTGCTGCGCTGCGTGCCCGCTGCCCGTATTTTGAAAACCGGGTGGCAGGCGCGGCACAGTTCAAAAATCTGCCGGAGGTCGGAAAGCTGAGACTCCCGGCGGCATATGTTGTACCGGGTGATGATTCTCCGGGAGAAAACAAAAGCCAGACCGACTACTGGCAGGAGCTGAAAGAGGGCTTCTCCGTGGTTGTCATACTGAGTAACGGGCGTGATGAGCGCGGTCAGTTTGCTTCGTATGATGTGGTGGACGATGTCCGGCAGATGCTCTTTAAGGCCCTTCTGGGCTGGAACCCGGAAGCGTGCGGTAACCCGATTACCTATGACGGCGGCACGCTGCTGGATCTGAATCGTCATGAGCTGATTTATCAGTTCGATTTTTCGGTCATCAGCGAGCTGACCGAAGACGATACCCGCCAGCAGGATGACCTGAACAGTCTGGATGAACTGCGAACGCTGGCGATTGATGTTGATTATCTCGATCCCGGTAACGGGCCTGACGGCGATATCGAACATCACACCGAAATAACCCTTCCTTCCTGAGGATCATCATGTTTGTGAAACCTGTTAAAGGGCGGTCAGTACCTGACCCTGCCCGCGGCGACCTTTTGCCCGCCGAGGGGCGAAATGTTGATGAGAACAACTACTGGCTGCGCCGTGAAGCAGCGGGTGATATCCGGCGCGTGAATAAAAAGGTGAACACCGATGACGATAAGCTTTAACACCATTCCGTCGAATACGCTGGTTCCGCTGTTTTATGCGGAAATGGATAACCAGGCGGCGAATACTGCACAGGACAGCGGGGCATCGTTGCTGATTGGTCACGCCAATAACGGTGCAGAGATTGTTGCCAACAGTCTGGTGCTGATGCCGTCGGCAGACTATGCACGCCAGATTTGTGGTGCGGGAAGTCAGCTGGCGCGTATGGTCGAGGCTTATCGCCAGACCGACCCGTTTGGCGAGCTGTATGTGATTGCCGTTCCGGAAGCCACAGGCGCGGCGGCAACGGTTACGCTGACGGTGACCGGGGCGGCAACCGAAACCGGCACGGTGAATGTCTATGTTGGACGTACCCGCGTGCAGGCTCCGGTGACCAACGGCGATAACGTCACGACGATTGCCAGCAGTATCCAGGATGCCATCAATGCCGTTCCGGCCCTGCCGTTTACGGCTTCATCTTCGGCAGGCGTGGTCACACTGACCGCGCGTCATAAGGGGCTTTGCGGGAATGAAATTCCTGTCAGCCTCAATTACTACGGCTTCGGTGGGGGCGAAGTGCTGCCAGCGGGCGTACAGATTGCCGTGGCGACGGGGACCGCCGGAACGGGCTCTCCTGTTCTCACCGGCGCGGTGGCTGCAATGGCGGATGAGCCGTTTGATTATATCGGCCTGCCGTTCAACGACACGGCCTCCGTTAACACGCTGGTGACCGAGATGAACGATACCAGCGGTCGCTGGAGCTATGCGCGTCAGCTGTATGGTCATGTGTATACGGCAAAGATCGGCACGTTGTCAGAACTGGTGACCGCAGGTGACCAGTTTAACCAGCAGCACATTACCCTGGCGGGATACGAAAAAGAGACCCAGACGCCTGCCGACGAGCTGGCGGCAAGCCGTACCGCCCGCGCAGCGGTGTTTATTCGCAACGATCCGGCACGTCCCACGCAGACCGGTGAGCTGGTGGGTATGCTGCCTGCGCCGAAGGGGAAACGGTTCACGATGACCGAACAACAGACCCTGCTGTCTCATGGCGTGGCAACGGCGTATGTCGAAAGCGGGGTGCTGCGCATTCAGCGTGATGTCACCACGTACAGGAAAAACGCTTACGGTGTTGCGGATAACAGCTACCTCGACAGCGAGACGCTGCATACCAGCGCGTATGTGCTGCGCAAACTGAAATCCGTCATTACCAGTAAGTACGGGCGTCACAAGCTTGCCAGCGACGGTACCCGCTTTGGTCCCGGTCAGGCGATTGTCACACCGGCGGTGATCAAAGGGGAACTGCTGGCAACCTACCGTCAGCTTGAGCGTGCGGGGATCGTGGAAAACTACGAACTGTTTAAGCAGTACCTGGTTGTGGAGCGTGATGCCAGCGATCCGAACCGCCTGAACACGCTGTTCCCGCCTGACTATGTTAACCAGTTGCGTGTCTTTGCCGTGGTTAACCAGTTCCGTCTTCAGTATTCAGAGGAGTCTGCATAATGGCCCGTATCGGGGGAACCTGTTATTTCAAAATTGACGGTCAGCAGCTATCGCTGACCGGCGGCATTGAGGTGCCCATGAACAGGACGGTCAATGATGACATCATCGGCCTGGACGGTTCAGTGGACCGCAAGGAAACTCACCGTGCACCTTATGTCAAAGGGACCTTCAAGGTGCCGAAGAATTTTCCGGTGAGCAAAATCACCTCGTCTGATGAGATGACCATCACTGCCGAGCTGGCGAACGGTCAGGTCTATGTATTGTCGTCCGCCTGGCTGCACGGTGAAGCGAACCATAATGCCGAAGAAGGCACGGTTGATCTTGAGTTCCACGGTGAAGAAGGGGATTACCAGTGATTGAGCTTGTACTTAAAAAACCGATCATCGCCCACAAAGAAACACTGCATGTGCTGGAAATACGTGAGCCTACGTATGACGAGATTGAGGCGCTGGGGTTCCCTTTCTCTGTTTCGCCTGATGGTGGTATGAAAATGGACAGTCAGGTGGCGCTGAAATATATCCCGCTTCTGGCCGGGATCCCGCGCTCGTCTGCAGCGCAGATGACGAAGCTGGATATTTTCAAGGCAGGCATGATTGTAATGCGTTTTTTTACCGGCTTGGAGACGGAAGAGACCTCCGGAAGCGATTCTACAATGTCGCGTGGTTCTGGAAATTAAACCCCCTTGAACTTCGCCGGACGGCTATTTCCCACTTTGCTGATCTGGAGGCAGAGGCCGTCCGTATAAATGAGGAGATGAAGCATGGCTGATAATTTTCAGCTGAAAGCCATCATCACCGCCGTTGACAGGCTATCCGGCCCGCTTAAAGGTATGCAGCGTCAGCTTAAGGGATTTCAGAAAGAAGTCTCCAGCCTTGCTCTGGGCGCTGCCGGGGCGGGTACTGCAATAATGGGGGCACTGGTACTCCCTGTAAAATCAGCCATCACCCTTGAATCGAAGATGGCTGATGTCCGCAAAGTGGTGGACGGTCTGGATACGCCGGATGCGTTTAAGGCCATGACGGAGCAGGTGCGTGACCTGTCAACCGAACTGCCTATGTCGGCGGAAGGTATCGCTGAAATCGTGGCGGCGGGTGGTCAGGCCGGGATTGCACGTGATGAACTGATGCAGTTTGCCACTGATGCGGTGAAGATGGGCGTGGCCTTTGATACCACGGCTGAAGAGTCCGGGCAGATGATGGCCCAGTGGCGTACTGCGTTTAATATGACGCAGGATGAAGTGGCCGGGCTGGCTGACAAAATCAACTACCTTGGTAATACCGGCCCGGCGAACGCGAAGAAAATCTCCGATATTGTTACGCGTATTGGTCCTTTAGGTGGTGTTGCAGGTGTGGCTTCCGGCGAAATCGCGGCAATGGGGGCAACCATTGCCGGGATGGGCGTGGAGTCAGAAATTGCCGCCACAGGGATCAAGAACTTCATGCTTTCCCTGACCGCGGGAAATTCTGCGACAAAATCGCAGAAACAGGCATTGCGTTTTCTGCGGATCAATCCGAAGAAATTAGCTGCTGATATGCAGAAAGATGCCCGGGGCACCATGCTATCTGTACTGGATGCGATGGCTAAAGTGCCTAAAGAAAAACAGGCAGCTGTGCTGAATGCCCTGTTCGGGAAAGAGTCTCTGGGCGCGATAGCACCTCTGCTGACTAACCTTGATTTGTTGCGTACCAACTTCAGGCGGGTTGCGGATTCCCAGCAGTATGGCAGTTCGATGCAGAAGGAATATGCTTCGAGGGCAGCGACGACGGAAAACCAGCTTTTACTTCTGCAAAATCAACTTGATGCCATTTCTTCCACGCTGGGGGAAACGTTTCTTCCTGAGGTTAATGATGGTCTTGAAGCGGTAAAACCGCTCCTTGAGGAAGTGAGAACGTTTGTCCGTGAAAACCCGGAGCTCGTTAAGACCATTGCTAAAATCGGTCTGGCCTTACTGACGGTGGGAGCCGCTGCAGGCTCTTTGTCCAGAATTATGAAAGTTCTCGGCGGTGTGATGAATATGACGCCTGCTAAGGGGCTGATTGCTCTTCTGGTTGGTGGCGCTTACCTCATTATTGATAACTGGGAAACCGTAGGTCCTGTCATAAAAAAAGTCTGGCACGTGATGGATGAAACGGCGCAGGCGATGGGGGGATGGGAAACTGTTCTGAAAGCGATTGCCCTGTTTATGGCAACCAAATGGGTTGCTGACGTTACCAAATCCATTACCGCAGTGACCAGAGAGATGCGTACGCTGGGGAAGGTATCGGCAGAAACGGGATTGATGGGGAAAGGCCGCGGCTTTATCGGGAAGGCCGGGGTATATGGTTTTCTGGGAACCCTGATGTATGAGCCGGTTAAAGATACTCTGGAAAGTGTTGTTCCTGAAGATACGGTTAACTGGCTGGATAATAAAGGGCTGTTTCTGGCTTCAGACTGGACGCCTTTTTTTGATCGTAAAGAGTACGAGCAATATCAGGCCAGCCTGAGTCAGTACAAACCCAATGTTCCGCTGTTGAATCCATCTTCTTCCATGACACAGCACAGCGAGCTGAAAGTCACGTTCGAGAATGCTCCGCCAGGTATGAAGATAATTGATGTACCGGACAAAGCCGATCCCCTGATGAAAATCACGCACGATGTGGGGTATTCCCCTTTTCGTTTTCCACGATAACGCAGTCCTTTTTGAGGTCAGTCTATGGATTTATCCTCATTTCCCACCCGACCTTCATTACTTTCGTCGTCTTCAGGCTGGCGTGACAGACTTCAGGACGCGTCATTTCGCGGCGTATCGTTTAAGGTTGAAGAAGAAAGTGCGGGAACCGGTCGCCGTGTGGAAACACACGAATACCCGAACCGCGACAAACCCTATACCGAAGACCTGGGGAAAATCACTTTCCGCCCGTCCATCACAGCTTATGTGGTGGGAGATGACTGCTTTGACCAGCGCGATCGCCTGATTGAAGCGCTGAATAAACCCGGTCCCGGCACGCTTGTCCATCCGACTTACGGTGAGCTGAAAGTCTGTGTTGACGGGGAAGTTCGGGTCAGCACATCGAAGAGTGAAGGGCGTATTGTCCGCTTTGACCTGAAGTTTGTCGAAGCGGGAGAACTCTCTTACCCCACTTCAGGTGCGGCGACGGCGCAGACGCTGATGTCATCCTGTTCTGCACTGGATGACTGCATCAGTGACAGCTTCAGTGGTTTCAGTATCGATGGCGTGGCAGATTTTGTGCAGAACGATGTCGTCGGTAATGCCAGCACAATGCTTGGGTATGTTTCTGATGCGATGAAAGTGGTGGATTCTGCCGTATCGGATGCCGCCAGGCTGTTGCAGGGGGATATCTCGGTACTTCTGCCGCCGCCATCGTCAGGCAAAAATTTCGTTGAGCAGGTGCAGAAAATGTGGCGTACCGGGAAACGCCTTTATGGTAACGCCAGCGACCTGGTCACCATGATCAAAACGCTTTCCGGTGTCAGCCTTGGCAGCGATCTGCAACCGCGCGGCATCTGGAAAACGGACAGTAAAACCACCGCCACGGCGACGCAGCAGCGTAACGTGGTTGCCAGCACCCTTCGTACGACCGCAATCAGCGAAGCGGCGTATGCCGTCACACGATTGCCTGCGCCCACAACTTCCGCGGTGATGCAGAATGCCACAGTGGGGCAGTCAACAACACCCGCGCAGAGCACCGGCTGGCCTTCTGTCACGCATCCGGCACTGAACAATGCACCGGCGGTGAAAAACACGGTTGACCTGCCAACGTGGGAAGAACTGACCGACATTCGCGACACACTGAATACGGCAATTGATAAGGAGTTGTCCCGTACAACCAGTGATGCGCTGTTTCTGGCGCTGCGCCGGGTGAAAGCAGATCTGAATGCGGATATCAACACGCGCCTTGAACAGTCTGCACGGATCATTCAGCGCACACCGGATGAGGTTTTACCCGCGCTGGTGCTGGCGGCGACCTGGTTTGATAACGCGGCGCGTGACGCGGACATTATCCGGCGTAATGCCATTACGCATCCCGGCTTTGTGCCGGTGATCCCTCTGAAGGTGCCAGTGCAATGAACGACAATGTCACGCTACGGGTAAATGGCCGGGAGTGGAATGGCTGGACATCGGTGCGCATCGGTGCCGGTATTGAACGGCTGGCGCGGGATTTCAGTGTGGAGATCACCCGCCAGTGGCCGGGAGATGAGGGGATTACCACGCTTCAGCCGCGCATTAAAAACGGTTCAAAAGTGGAGGTGCTGATTGGTGATGAGCTGGTGATCACCGGCTGGGTGGAGGCGACGCCCGTTCGTTACGATGCCCGTTCGGTCAGCACCGGTATTGCCGGACGCAGTCTGACCGCTGACCTGATTGACTGTGCAGCCGAACCGACACAGTTTAACGGACGATCGCTGGTACAGATTGCGCAGGCGCTTGCTGCGCCTTTCGGCATTGAGGTGGTGAACAGCGGTGCGCCGTCGGGTGTTATTCCTGATGTCCAGCCTGATCACGGTGAAACGGTGATTGAGGTAATCAACAAAATACTCGGTCAGCAGCAGGCACTGGCTTACGACGACCCGCACGGCAGGCTGGTGATTGGCGGTATTGGCTCAACGCGGGCACATACCGCGCTGGTACTTGGGGAAAACATCCTTTCCTGCGATACGGAGAAGAGTATCCGGGAGCGGTTTTCTGTTTACCAGGTGGCGGGGCAGCGTGCCGGAAACGACGATGATTTCGGTGAGGCCACCACAACTGCGCTGCGGGCCCGCACAGAGGACGCATTTATTGCCCGTTACCGTCCGATGTATATCAGGCAGACAGGGCAGGCCACGGGGGCAGGCTGTATTGCGCGTGCTGACTTTGAAGCCCGACAACGGGCGGCGCGGACGGATGAAACCACTTATGTGGTGCAGGGCTGGCGACAGGGTAACGGTACGCTGTGGCAGCCCAACCAGCGGGTGATTGTCTTCGATCCGGTCTGTGGTTTCGACAATACCGAACTGCTTGTCTCGGAAGTCACGTTTACTCAGGACCAGAATGGCACCCTGACGGAAATCCGTGTCGGCCCACCTGATGCTTATCTGCCTGAACCCGAAGCCCCCGGCGCGCGGAAAAAGAAAAAAACCAGAGTACAGGAGGACCCGTTCTGATGAAGGCGATTGAAACCATACAGCGACAACTCCTCGGCCTGATTGGGCGGGCGGTGGTGAAAAGCATCAGTGCCGCCACGAAATGTCAGACCGTGGATGTGTCCCTGATTGCCGGTGAACCCAAAGCCGGGGTTGAACATCTTGAACCCTACGGTTTTACCGCAAGGGCAAACAGCGGTGCGGAAGCGGTGGTGTTGTTTCCGGATGGTGACCGTTCTCATGCGGTGGTTGTTACGGTGTCGGACCGACGCTACCGCCTGAAAGGGCTGCAGACGGGTGAGGTGGCTGTCTATGACGATCAGGGGCAGTCCGTGACGCTGACCCGGGCGGGGATCGTGGTGGACGGTGCAGGTAAAACGATCACGTTTCGCAATGCGCCTAAGGCTCGTTTTGAAATGGACCTGGAAGTGACCGGACAGGTGAAAGACCTGTGCGACTCCAGCGGCACCACCATGTCAGCGATGCGGCTTGCCTATAACGGGCATCGTCACAGAGAGAACGGTCAGGGCAGTAACACCGACAAACCTGATAAAGCGATGGAGGCATGATGGAACTGTGGCTGACGGTGAACGGTAAACGCACCTGTGCCAGCGCACCGATGGATCCGCTGACCCGTGCCGTGGTGATTTCCCTGTTCACCTGGCGGCGGGCTGAACCTGATGACAATGCCGACGTCCCGATGGGATGGTGGGGGGATACCTGGCCTGCGGTACAGAATGACCGTTACGGCTCCCGACTGTGGCTGCTTCAGCGCAGCAAACTGACCAATCAGCTGGTGCAGACGGTAAGGGGGTATATCCGCGAATGCCTGCAATGGATGATTGATGACGGCGTGGTGTCCCGTATTGATCTGGATATCCGCCGCACCGGGATTAATGAACTGGGTAACAGTATCACTCTCTGGCGTCGTGACGGACCGGTAATGATTTCTTTTGATGATCTGTGGAGTGCGATAACGCATGGCGGACAGTGAATTTCAGCGCCCGACGCTGGCAGAAAATATCAGTATGCTCCGTAACGATTTATTCGCCAGGCTGGACGTCAGCGACACGCTCCGGCGCATGGATGAAGACGTGCGGGCAAAGGTGTATGCGGCGGCGCTGCATACGGTTTACGGTTACATCGATTATCTGGCAATGAACATGCTGCCTGACCTGTGCGATGAGTCCTGGCTGGCGCGACATGCTGCGATGAAACGGTGTCCGCGCAAGGGAGCCACGGCTGCCAGTGGGTATATGCGCTGGGAAGGTGTCAGCGATGGCCTGAAGGTGACCGCCGGGAGTGTTATTCAGCGCGATGACCTGGTGCAGTACACGACAACTGACGATGCAACCAGCTCCGGTGGTGTCCTGCGCGTGCCGATCGCCTGCTCAAGTGCAGGTGCGGTCGGTAACGCTGACGACGGTACGGCATTAATCCTGGTCACGCCGGTGAATGGTCTGCCGTCTTCCGGTGTGGCTGACACCCTGACAGGCGGATTTGATACTGAAGAGCTGGAAACGTGGCGCGCCCGCGTCATTGAGCGGTATTACTGGACGCCGCAGGGCGGGGCTGACGGGGACTATGTTGTCTGGGCTAAAGAAGTGCCCGGCATTACCCGCGCATGGACATACCGTCACTGGATGGGAACGGGAACTGTCGGTGTGATGATTGCCAGCAGTGACCTGATTAATCCCATTCCGGAAGAATCAACGGAAACGGCGGCAAGACAACATATCGAGCCACTGGCCCCGGTGGCAGGCTCTGATTTGTATGTGTTTAGGCCGGTGGCACATACGGTGGATTTTCATATCCGCGTGACGCCGGACACACCGGAAATACGGGCTGCCATCACCGCGGAGTTGCGTTCGTTCCTGCTGCGTGATGGTTATCCGCAGGGAGAACTGAAGGTATCGCGTATCAGTGAGGCGATTTCCGGTGCGAACGGGGAATACAGCCATCAGTTGCTTGCACCGACAGACAATATCTCCATTGCAAAAAATGAACTGGCGGTTCTGGGGACGATTTCATGGACGTGACAAACGATGATTACATCCGTCTGTTGTCGGCACTGTTGCCCCCCGGTCCGGCGTGGTCAGCCAGCGATCCGGCGATTGCCGGTGCGGCACCGTCATTAACCCGTGTTCATCAGCGTGCGGATGCCCTGATGCGGGAGCTGGATCCGCGCACCACCACTGAACTGATAAACCGCTGGGAGCGTCTGTGCAGCCTGCCGGATGAATGTATTCCGGCAGGGACGCAGACCCTTCGCCAGCGTCAGCAACGGCTGGATGCGAAGGTTAATCTGGCGGGCGGCATCAATGAGGATTTTTACCTTGCACAGCTTGCTGCCCTGGGCAGACCAGATGCCAACATCACGCGATACGACAAAAGCACGTTCACCTGCTCATCGGTCTGTACTGACGCGGTGAATGCGCCGGAATGGCGGTATTACTGGCAGGTCAACATGCCAGCCGCCACAAACACCACCTGGATGACATGTGGCGATCCCTGTGATTCCGCGCTGCGTATCTGGGGCGACACCGTTGTCGAATGTGTGCTTAACAAACTCTGCCCGTCGCATACCTACGTAATTTTTAAATATCCGGAGTAATCCATGCATCGTATAGACACGAAAACCGCGCAGAAGGATAAGTTCGGCGCGGGTAAGAACGGTTTTACCCGTGGTAACCCCCAGACCGGCACACCTGCCACCGATCTGGATGATGACTACTTTGACATGTTGCAGGAGGAACTTTGCAGTGTTGTGGAGGCATCCGGTGCCAGCCTAGAGAAGGGGCGGCATGACCAGCTGCTTACAGCGCTTCGTGCGCTGCTGTTAAGCCGCAAGAATCCGTTTGGCGATATCAAATCGGATGGCACGGTGAAAACGGCTCTCGAAAACCTTGGTTTGGGAGAAGCGGCAAAACGGAATGTGGGAACAGGGGAAAATCAGATACCTGATATGTCATCATATGCATCAGGTTCAGGCTGGCGAAAAATGCCAGATGGTTCAATTGAACAGTGGGGACGAATTAGTTTTCCTGGTGAACACGGGCCTGTATCCGCCAATGTTTCATTCCCGATTCCATTTACACAGACACCGGGCATTGTAATTGTGTGCGATGGTGGTTTCGGGGGCGGGAATATGTGGGGGGCGACCAACTGGAGCACTACCGGCTTCATAGCTCACTGCAATTATGGTCTTGAAGGTGGTGCGTTTTTCGCTAAGGGCTGGTAATGATGAAATATCTGTACGTAAACAACCTGGCATATCCTTACGAACTTCAGTCTCTTTATGTTGAAAAAGGTGAATGGCCTGAAGAAAAAGGTGTTGATATAGACGAAGTAATTTTCAGGGAATATTTCTATGATACACCACCAGAAGGAAAATACAGATGTGTCGGAGAGGATGGACTGCCTGCATGGGCAGATATTCCTCCACCAACACGTGAAGAACAAATTGCATCAGCCGAAACTAAAAAGCAGCAATTGATTAACCAGGCCAACGAATACATAAACAGTAAACAATGGCCAGGTAAAGCATCAATTGGTCGTCTGAAAGGTGAGGAACTGGCGCAATATAATTTGTGGCTGGATTATCTGGACGCACTGGAACTGGTCGATACTTCCGGTGCGCCAGATATTGAATGGTCTACGCCTCCGGCAGTTCAGGCCAGATGACGTCCGGCGCTGTGCTGGTATCTGTTGCCGTCACCGCGTCAATGTAATCCAGCACAGCGTTAAGTCGGGTGTTTTCTGGCTGCGTCAGCTTCCGCCCAGCCTGTAATTTCAGTTGAATCAGACTGATGGAAGCCATTGCAGCATCAATCAGCGACTGGCGCTGTGCTTCTGCCGCTTCTACTGCGGCGCTATGCTGTGCCTCGGTATCCGTCACCCATTTCTCACCATCCCATTTATCGTATGGCGTTAACGGGGCGATAGTGGTTGTATTTTCGGGGTAATCACCCAGAGCTGTGATTTCTTTGGCGTCTCCCGTTTCGGTGTTATAGACGATTTCACCGCGATGGTCTGGCACATATTCCCATGAGTTTAAATCTGCCGAACGGCAGATTGCATAACCAGCCTTATGTATACCAGGTTCATCCAGACAGGAATATGCCGGGATACCAACACCAACGGCAAGATATTCATTTGAAGTGGAAATATATTCCCGAGTTTCACCATCATAGCTATAGACGGTAATATCCCCCGCCTTCGTGGCAATAAGCTCGCTATTTAATACAGCGTTATCCATTATGCAGCCCTCACGATAAAGTTAAATGCAATATTTCGCGCACGTGTTTCCGTTGATGTTCTGGCAACAAGTGATGCATCAAAATAATAATTCGCCTGTTTATATGTACCACCTATCGCAATTGGTGTGAGATTTGGTTGCACTATTGAAGAGGTAAATGCGCCGAAAGTATTATTATTTGTCCCCGTGGTCATATCAAAAAAGCTACCTGTAATATTTTGCAGCGTATCGCTCTGAGCACTCAATAACGCTCGCCCACTGTCCACTCCACGCCCATCATCCCAGCCACGAATAAACTCACCCCGCAGATCTGGCAGCACAAGACCGGGGTAAACCAGTGCCAGCTTCGGATAATTTTCAGCTGCAAATGGAGCGCCGTTACATTTCAGCCATCCTGTTGGTGGAGTGGCTAAAGGCCACGGAACAGGCACACCAACGGGTAATGCCGAACCTTCTCCCAAACCAACGTTTATGAAAATGCAGAAATAGCGCGCAAATGGCATCGTTCCTGTTTTTGTCAGGAGGAGCTATCATGCTTATTGGCTATGTTCGCGTATCAACAAATGACCAGAACACCGATCTACAACGTAATGCGTTGAACTGTGCAGGATGTGAGCTGATTTTTGAAGACAAGATAAGCGGTACAAAGTCCGACAGACCAGGACTGAAAAAGCTGCTCAGGACATTATCGGCAGGTGACACGCTGGTGGTCTGGAAACTGGACCGACTGGGGCGCAGTATGCGGCATCTTGTCGTGCTGGTGGAAGAGTTGCGCGAACGTGGCGTTAATTTTCGCAGCCTGACGGATGCTATTGATACCAGCACACCAATGGGGCGCTTTTTCTTTCATGTGATGGGTGCCCTGGCTGAAATGGAGCGAGAGTTTATTGTCGAACGTACTAGGGCGGCTTTGCCGCAGCACGACAAGAAGGGAGGAACGGTGGGCGAAAGCCAAAGCTGACAGTAGAACAATGGGGGCAGGCTGGCAGGTTGATTGAATCGGGAATATATCAGCAGCAAGTCGCACTGATTTATGATCTGGGTATTTCAACGGTGTATAAAAAATTCCCTGTAGCAAGTAAACCATAGCCTTACGCCACATTGATGATCGCGGATTATGCACTATTTTTAGGTCTTGTAACCCGAGGTGGGAGTTGTTTGGTTATATGTTCAAGTGATTTTTTGCCCAAGATAGTTCTTTGGACAAAACTTTCTATAGCTTCTAGCATTTGTTCGAACTCACTTTTATTCGGGCTCCAACTGCGATGTGCGGCGGCGTTTCCTGCATCAATTACTGAAGATATAACGCATGCCTCAGTGTCGCCTATGACTCCATCTTGTTTTAATTTTTCAACTTTTTCACCAAGCGGCAAACCGGGGTGAATTTGTAACAGTTCAGCAGTTCGATCAAAAATCGTCCGTAAACCGATGGACGAAAGAATGAAATGGTCAGAAGTATATGAAGAATACATTTCATTAAATATTTGAAAGAGCTGACGATCAACTGATTCAAGCTTGGATAACCATATCGGAGCTTGAAATGTTTCAGCGGCAGGATAGGTAGTGATCATATCTATAGGCGTTTCTACAAATTCACCATCACGATATTCGTGGGTAGTATGCTCACTGAAGTGTTCGTTGTGGTGATAGAAGACAGTATCACAGCCATTGCATTGGAGTAGGTGATGGTAATGGTACCCATAAACTGGATATTGGGAATCCTCCCAGCTAGTGGTTAGCTTCCCATGCACAGTGCAGTTACGTAACCCACCGCATGTAGGGCAAAGAGCCTTGAGTATTTCCTTTTTCATAAAGTCTCTGATTCTATATGTAGGTTAAGACCACTATTAGCTATACGGACCTAATAATCAATCGTGTGCAGATACAAAAAAGCCCGTATAGCGGGATTTCATGTCACTAAGGGCCGCGGCTACTTTGCGTATCTTTTTTGTCTTCTCACCGTCTGGCCGGTATTTTGCTGAGACTGCTTATTTCCAGTTTTTACTAGTGCTGTACTGGTACTGCCCAATCATGATTGGTGGGGGACGGAGTTGAGACCGCAGCCACGTCGTATGCAAGAACGCGCTGCGGTTGGCTGGTGAACTTTCGATAGTGCGAGTATTGAATGATTTCCAGCCGTTACAGATTTTACGTGTTTATTAGTGAACAAACCACTCGTCAGCAGATTCCCAGGTATCTTTCAGAGTCTCCTGAACAAAAGTTTTTGCAGAATCCTTATCTGCGGTGCGTGTAACAGAAAGGCCATCATTGCTGGTGGCTTTTACTAACACCTCAACATCGTCATAACGCTTACTGATGCGTCGGGTTAATTCTTCCTTTAACGCATCCACAGCACCGGTTGGCATTTTAGTCATTTTTTCTTTGGCTATGCAGATTTCAATACGCATAAAAGTCCCTCCATACTGTGTTTGTATACAGCATTATTTTTAACTGTATGGATAAACAGTGTCAAGAGGTCTTATTTCTGCTCCTTTGGAGCTCTTCAAAACGATTATGTAAAGATTTCGGATACAGTTCGGTATATACCTGCCATAGCACGTTTAATGAACGATGCCCTGTAACTTGGGCGACTTCCTCAATACTAAAACCAGCCTCAAATAAGCGACTTGCCCCTTCTCTACGCAAATCATGGTATCGCAGATCCTTAATACCTAATTTGCTTCTTACTCTCTGAAATCCCGCAGTAACAGAAGTGCTGTTATATGGAAAAATGAATTCCGATTTTTGGGGCTGTCGTTGGACGATATCCCAGGCTTCCCCAAGCAAGGCTACTTTCATGTGGTTACCTTCCTTTTTGCGTGGATCTTTCCTGTCTCTTACGAGTATAGATTTTTGTTCCTGGTCGAGATCTTCCCATCGTAACCGGCATACTTCTCCGATTCGCATACAGGACCATACAGAAAATTTGAGGATATCAACGAACGGAATTTTTGAGCATTTATGAGTAGATCGTTGTTGAAGGCCTGCAATGAGCATGTCCAGTTCATCAGATGCTGGTCTACGATTACGACGGTTTGATTTACCAATCAAACCAAGTTTAAGTAGATATGGGCGAGCGCTTTTCGCCGGGTTTGATGTGTAATTAATTCCGTATACAGGTTTGGCCGCATCCAGAACACTGCCAAGATAACTAACATCGTGGCTGACTGTTGCAGGACCTGCACCAGCGTTGTTTCTTAGCCTGCAATGTTCAATTACGTCATTTTCTGTCAGTTCAGATAGTTTGATCGCGGAGATGTCACTATCCATAAGCAGTTCCAGCACATATCTTTTAGTACGGCCTGCTTTACCTCCGGCATTTGGGTCATTTAAATATTTGTGTAGTAAGTCACGGACTGTAAGTCCGTCAACTGCATTTGATGATGGAATGCCATATAGATCTAATTCCATCACTTTCTGTGTGCCCCATGTTTTGGCATGAGCATGTTTAGGGAATGTTTTGCTTTCCCTGTAAGTGATAACACCTTTTTCTTTGATAATCACATTACAGCGATAGCGTGGTGTGCCATCGGATTTTAGTCGTTTCTCTATGTTATAGTACGCCATTACACGACCTCGTTATTTCGGGTTCCCATAAAACGTGGGAACCTGTGCGGGAACCTAACGCGAGAAAAATAGCCTGAAATGTTCAAAAATGCACGATAATCATGAAACACAAAAAATTAATCAAACCAGCGTGATGCCTGAAAAAACTGGTGTTTACTGGAATTCTCGGTTTAGCATTGCTCCTATGCTTGACTGGACGGACAGACATTGCCGTTATTTCCTGCGTCTGCTTTCCCGCAATACGTTGCTGTATACCGAAATGGTGACCACAGGGGCGATTATTCACGGTAAAGGTGATTACCTGGCGTACAGTGAAGAAGAACATCCGGTAGCGTTGCAACTCGGGGGTAGCGATCCGGCGGCGCTGGCACAGTGTGCGAAGCTGGCAGAAGCGCGCGGATATGATGAGATCAACCTGAATGTCGGCTGCCCGTCTGACCGGGTGCAGAACGGCATGTTTGGTGCGTGTCTGATGGGTAATGCGCAGCTGGTTGCCGACTGCGTGAAAGCGATGCGCGATGTGGTGTCGATTCCGGTGACGGTGAAAACGCGTATTGGCATCGATGATCAGGACAGCTATGAATTTCTCTGCGATTTCATCAACACCGTTTCCGGCAAAGGTGAGTGTGAGATGTTCATCATCCACGCACGTAAAGCCTGGCTTTCTGGGTTAAGTCCGAAAGAAAACCGTGAGATCCCGCCGCTCGATTATCCGCGTGTGTATCAACTGAAGCGTGACTTTCCGCATCTGACGATGTCGATTAACGGTGGTATCAAGTCGCTGGAAGAAGCTAAAGCGCATTTGCAACATATGGATGGCGTGATGGTCGGGCGCGAGGCGTATCAGAATCCGGGGATTCTGGCGGCGGTAGACCGAGAGATTTTTGGTTCCTCGGATACCGATGCCGATCCGGTGGCGGTAGTGCGCGCCATGTATCCGTACATTGAGCGTGAACTCAGCCAGGGTACGTATCTCGGCCATATTACCCGGCATATGCTGGGCTTGTTCCAGGGTATTCCTGGCGCGCGGCAGTGGCGGCGTTATTTAAGTGAAAATGCCCATAAAGCGGGTGCAGACATTAATGTGCTGGAACACGCGCTCAAACTGGTGGCGGATAAGCGTTAACTTTTCACCAAAAAGTAGTCAAATTCACCACGCCCTGCGCACCGTCGCGGGGTGTTTTGCTGTTAAATCAACAGATTATTTTTGGCATGATTCTTGTAATGCCAGCAAGAGATTTCATATTTGGGAGAGCATCATGCTGGAACTACTTTTTGTAATTGGCTTTTTTGTCATGCTGATGGTCACCGGTGTTTCGTTGCTGGGTATTATCGCCGCGCTGATTGTGGCGACGGCCTTTATGTTCCTCGGCGGTATGCTGGCATTGATGATTAAGTTGCTGCCGTGGCTGCTGTTGGCGGTTGCGGTGGTGTGGGTGATCAGGGCAATTAAAGCACCAAAAGTGCCGAAATATCAGCGTTATGACCGCTGGCGTTACTAAGGGATTGTGCGGATGATCACAACCTAAGGTTTTATCCTTAGAACAAAATAGGAATTGATAATCAAATCTGTCACTATTGCGCGTCAAACAAATTCATCGAGCTGTACCCTACATACAGCCGAACTATAAAAGAAAGGGCTTCCCAGGTGGAAGCCCAATTTCTTTTATGGAATCAACAGGCTGGAACCCTGCGTCGCCCGGCTTTCCAGAATCTCATGCGCACGCCGCGCATCCTTCAGCGGATATTTCTGCTGCTCGGCGACATCGACCTTAATCACACCGCTGGCAATCAAAGAGAACAGTTCATTACTGGCCTCGGTTAATTCCTCCCGCGTGGTGATATAGCCTTGCAGGGAAGGGCGTGTCACATACAACGAGCCTTTCTGATTGAGAATGCCTAAGTTCACACCGGTAACCGCACCTGATGAGTTGCCAAAACTCACCATTAAGCCGCGGCGTTGCAGGCAATCCAGCGACCGTTCCCAGGTGTCTCTGCCCACTGAATCGTACACCACGCGCACTTTCTTACCACCGGTGATCTCTTTCAATCGCTCGACCAGGTTTTCTTCGCGATAGTTAATAACCTGCCATGCTCCGGCTTTTAAGGCGCTTTGCGCTTTTTGCGCCGTTCCTACGGTGCCGATAAGTTTCGCGCCAAGGGCTTTTGCCCACTGGCAGGCAATCAAGCCAACGCCGCCAGCCGCTGCGTGGAACAGGAATTGTTCATCGGGTTTAATTTCATAGGTTTTGCGCAGCAGATAATAAACCGTTAAGCCTTTCAGGAAGGATGCCGCAGCTTGCTCAAAAGAAATTGCCGCAGGCAGAATCGCCGCTTTATCCGCATTAATGTTATGCACAGAGCTGTAAGCGCCTAATGCCGATTGTGCATAGACTACGCGATCGCCTGCCTTAATATGCTTTACACCACTGCCGACTTTACTCACGATGCCTGCCGCTTCGGTGCCTAATCCGCTGGGTAACGATGGTGGCGGGTAAAGGCCGCTGCGGATATACGTGTCGATAAAATTGATGCCGATGGCTTTATTTTCGACCTGGATTTCATTCTCCGCCGGATCGGCAGGAGTGAACTCTACGGCTTGAAGTACTTCCGGGCCACCGTGCTTGTGAAATTCAATTCGTATTGCCATGTGTCCTCCAGAACGTATCGTCAGGGTCTGCTTCATATGGTAAAGTTTCGACCCATTCTTTATCTCGGTAACTCCATTCACTATGGCAGGAAATAAACCCTTCAACAAACAGCAGGCTGAACCCCGCGAACGCGATCCACAAGTTGCCGGGCTGAAAGTGCCTCCGCACTCGATCGAAGCGGAGCAGTCGGTGTTGGGCGGTTTAATGCTGGATAACGAACGCTGGGACGATGTAGCCGAGCGTGTGGTGGCAGACGACTTTTACACCCGCCCACACCGTCATATCTTTACTGAAATGGCGCGTTTGCAGGAAAGCGGTAGTCCTATCGATCTGATTACCCTTGCGGAATCGCTGGAACGCCAGGGGCAACTTGATAGCGTCGGTGGTTTCGCTTATCTGGCGGAGCTGTCAAAAAATACGCCAAGTGCGGCGAACATCAGTGCTTATGCTGACATCGTGCGTGAACGTGCCGTTGTTCGCGAGATGATTTCGGTTGCGAATGAGATTGCCGAAGCCGGTTTTGATCCGCAGGGGCGTACCAGCGAAGATCTGCTGGACCTGGCTGAATCCCGCGTCTTTAAAATTGCCGAAAGTCGTGCAAACAAAGACGAAGGGCCGAAGAACATCGCCGATGTGCTCGACGCCACGGTGGCGCGTATTGAGCAGTTGTTTCAGCAGCCACACGATGGCGTTACCGGGGTAAACACCGGTTATGACGATCTCAACAAAAAAACCGCTGGCTTGCAGCCGTCGGATTTGATCATCGTCGCCGCGCGTCCGTCGATGGGTAAAACAACATTTGCGATGAACCTCGTCGAAAACGCGGCGATGTTGCAGGATAAACCAGTACTTATCTTCTCGCTGGAGATGCCATCAGAACAGATTATGATGCGTTCTTTGGCGTCGCTGTCGCGCGTTGACCAGACTAAAATCCGTACCGGGCAGCTCGATGATGAAGACTGGGCACGTATTTCCGGCACCATGGGTATTTTGCTCGAAAAACGTAATATCTATATCGATGATTCCTCCGGCCTGACGCCAACGGAAGTCCGTTCCCGCGCGCGCCGTATTGCCCGTGAACACGGCGGCATCGGGCTTATCATGATCGACTACCTGCAACTGATGCGCGTACCGGCGCTTTCCGATAACCGTACGCTGGAAATTGCAGAAATCTCCCGCTCGCTGAAAGCACTGGCGAAAGAACTGAACGTGCCGGTGGTGGCGCTGTCCCAGTTGAACCGTTCTCTGGAACAACGTGCCGACAAACGCCCGGTCAACTCCGACCTGCGTGAATCTGGCTCTATCGAGCAGGATGCGGACTTGATCATGTTTATCTATCGTGATGAGGTGTATCACGAAAACAGTGATTTAAAAGGCATCGCGGAAATTATTATCGGTAAACAACGTAACGGCCCAATCGGGACGGTACGCCTGACCTTTAACGGTCAATGGTCGCGCTTCGACAACTATGCGGGGCCGCAGTACGACGACGAATAATAATTATTTTATGAATTAGGTAATTAAAGCAAACACTTATCAAGGAACACAAATGCAAGCGGCAACTGTTGTGATTAACCGCCGCGCTCTGCGACACAACCTGCAACGTCTTCGTGAACTGGCGCCTGCCAGTAAAATGGTTGCGGTGGTGAAAGCGAACGCTTATGGTCACGGTCTTCTTGAGACCGCGCGAACGCTCCCCGATGCTGACGCCTTTGGCGTAGCCCGTCTCGAAGAAGCTCTGCGACTGCGTGCGGGGGGAATCACCAAACCTGTACTTTTACTCGAAGGCTTTTTTGATGCCAGAGATCTACCGACGATTTCTGCGCAACATTTTCATACCGCCGTGCATAACGAAGAACAGCTGGCTGCGCTGGAAGAGGCTAGCCTGGACGAGCCGGTTACCGTCTGGATGAAACTCGATACCGGTATGCACCGTCTGGGCGTAAGGCCGGAACAGGCTGAGGCGTTTTATCATCGTCTGACCCAGTGCAAAAACGTTCGTCAGCCGGTGAATATCGTCAGCCATTTTGCGCGCGCGGATGAACCAAAATGCGGCGCAACCGAGAAGCAACTCGCTATCTTTAATACCTTTTGCGAAGGCAAACCTGGTCAACGTTCCATTGCCGCGTCGGGTGGCATTTTACTCTGGCCACAGTCGCATTTTGACTGGGTGCGCCCGGGCATCATTCTTTACGGCGTATCTCCGCTGGAAGATCGCTCCACCGGTGCCGATTTTGGCTGTCAGCCAGTGATGTCGCTAACCTCCAGCCTGATTGCCGTGCGTGAGCATAAAGCCGGAGAGCCTGTCGGTTATGGTGGAACCTGGGTAAGCGAACGTGATACTCGTCTTGGCGTAGTCGCGATGGGCTATGGCGATGGTTATCCGCGCGCCGCGCCGTCCGGTACGCCAGTGCTGGTGAACGGTCGCGAAGTGCCGATTGTCGGGCGCGTGGCGATGGATATGATCTGCGTAGACTTAGGTCCACAGGCGCAGGATAAAGCCGGGGACCCGGTCATTTTATGGGGCGAAGGTTTGCCCGTAGAACGTATCGCTGAAATGACGAAAGTAAGTGCTTACGAACTTATCACGCGCCTGACCTCAAGAGTCGCGATGAAATACGTGGATTAATCGTTCTTTAATATTTGATTGTCTGTGCCGGATGCGGCGTGAATGCCTTATCCGGCCAATAAAATCGTACCAATTCAATAAGTTGATATTCTTTCATGCTCTTATAAAGGTCGTGCATCTGGCGGATGTACGTTTGTCATGAGTCTCACTCTGTTGCTAATTGCCATTCGCCCCTGAACATCCTCTCGATCTTCGCCTTCTTCCGGTTTATTGTGTTTTAACCACCTGCCCGTAAACCTGGAGAACCATCGCGTGTTTCAAAAAGTTGACGCCTACGCTGGCGACCCGATTCTTACGCTTATGGAGCGTTTTAAAGAAGACCCTCGCAGCGACAAAGTGAATTTAAGTATCGGTCTGTACTACAACGAAGACGGAATTATTCCACAACTGAAAGCCGTAGCGGATGCGGAAGCGCGCCTGAATGCGCAGCCTCATGGTGCTTCGCTTTATTTACCGATGGAAGGGCTTAACAGCTATCGCCATGCCATTGCGCCGCTGCTGTTTGGTGCGGACCATCCGGTACTGCAACAACAGCGCGTAGCAACCATTCAAACCCTTGGCGGCTCAGGGGCATTGAAAGTGGGCGCAGATTTCCTGAAACGCTACTTCCCGGAATCAGGCGTCTGGGTCAGCGATCCTACCTGGGAAAACCACGTAGCAATATTCGCCGGGGCTGGATTCGAAGTAAGTACTTACCCCTGGTATGACGAAGCGACTAACGGCGTGCGCTTTAATGACCTGTTGGCGACGCTGAAAACATTACCTGCCCGCAGTATTGTGTTGCTGCATCCATGTTGCCACAACCCAACGGGTGCCGATCTCACTAATGACCAGTGGGATTCCGTGATTGAAATTCTCAAAGCCCGCGAGCTTATTCCATTCCTCGATATTGCCTATCAAGGATTTGGTGCCGGTATGGAAGAGGATGCCTACGCCATTCGCGCCATTGCCAGCGCTGGATTACCCGCTCTGGTGAGCAATTCGTTCTCGAAAATTTTCTCCCTTTACGGCGAGCGTGTCGGCGGACTTTCTGTTCTGTGTGAAGATGCCGAAGCCGCAGGCCGCGTACTGGGGCAATTGAAAGCAACCGTTCGCCGCAACTACTCCAGCCCGCCGAATTTTGGTGCGCAGGTGGTGGCTGCGGTGCTGAATGACGAGGCATTGAAAGCCAGCTGGCTGTCGGAAGTAGAAGAGATGCGAACTCGCATTCTGGCAATGCGTCAGGAACTGGTGAAGGTATTGAGCACAGAGATGCCAGAGCGCAATTTCGATTATCTGCTTAATCAGCGCGGCATGTTCAGTTATACCGGTTTAAGTTCCGCTCAGGTTGACCGACTACGTGAAGAGTTTGGGGTCTATCTCATCGCCAGCGGTCGCATGTGTGTCGCCGGGCTTAACGCGCAAAATGTGCATCGCGTGGCAAAGGCGTTTGCTGCGGTGATGTGATTTTAATCAACAGGCGGATCTCTCCGCCTGTTCCTGACTCCAGCCATCCCCTACTATTCTGTCCCTTTTTTCGCCCACTTTTACATCATCTATTTTCTATAAGTTTTTGAAAATTAGTGTTTTTAACTGTTGGTACGGATTGTGCAGTAATGCGGCTGTCTATGACCATCAGGAGAAAAACATGGAGAACATGACCTCGCCCGGCACGCTGCTTAGTGGAGATAACGCGACCTGGCTTGAAGATTACTACCAGACCTGGTTGCGTACGCCGGAACAACTCCCGGAAGACTGGCGGCGTTTTTTTCTTTCACCTGAACTGACTGTCCAAAGCGTATCCGGTGATAACAACGTCAGCGGTGCGACCTTAAAAAAACAGGCTGCGATAATACAACTGATCAATGCCTGGCGCACGCAGGGGCATCTGCGCGCAAAGCTTGATCCACTTGGTTTGAATCCCCCAGCTGACGTTCCCTCCCTCCTGCCTGGTTTTTGGGGATTAAGCGAAGAAGACTTGTTGCAGGAGTTTAGCGTCACCTTTGGCGCACACACCACGCAAATGCCACTTAAGCAACTGCTTAACCTGCTAGAGCAAGCCTGGGCGGGTAGCCAGGCTTATGAACTTGCTCATCTGGAAAATCGTGAAGAAATCAACTGGTTGTTATCACGGATTGAGAGCAGCAATGCGCCACAAGCAGATGTACAAACCTGTATTGCTCGTTTTGAAAAACTGATGGCGGCAGAGACGTTAGAGCGTTATCTGCATACCCGTTATGTTGGGCAGAAACGGTTTTCTCTGGAAGGGGGCGAAAGTGCAATCCCGGCGCTCGATACGCTGACAAAATGCCTGCGTGCGCAAGGTGTGGAGGAAATGGTCATTGGCATGGCGCACCGGGGAAGACTTAATGTTCTGGTTAATCTGTTGAATAAAGACCCGGCACAGCTTTTTGCTGAGTTTGAAGGCAAGCAGACGATCGGCAGTGGTTCAGGCGATGTGAAATACCACATGGGGTATTCCAGCAATCTGGAAACACCTGCCGGTTCGCTGCATGTGGCGCTGGCGTATAACCCCTCACATCTGGAGATCGTGAATCCGGTGGTGCTGGGCCAGGTGCGAGCCAGGCAGGAACGCCGTGGTGAGGATGGTCAGGCAAAAGTGGTGGGCGTACTTATTCATGGGGATTCCGCGTTGGGCGGCCTCGGCGTCAACCAAACCACGTTTAACTTATCGCAGACTCAGGGCTACGGCACTGGCGGTACGCTACATCTGGTGATTAACAATCAGATTGGCTTCACCACTTCCCGCTTGCAGGATATGCGTTCTTCACGGTACTGCACCGATATTGCCAAAATGGTAGCGGCCCCAATTATCCACGTTAATGGCGATGACGTTGACGCTGTTTGCCAGGTAATGGAACTGGCGTGCGAATGGCGAGACACCTTCCGGCGCGACATCATCATCGATATTTGCTGCTTCCGTAAGCACGGACACAACGAAAGCGATGAGCCACGTCTTACCCAGCCACAAATGTATCAGGCAGTGGATGCTCACCCTGGTACGCTCGCCCGTTATGGTGAATCTCTTGCCCGCCGCGGCCTGTTAACTCAGGCGCAACAAGATGAGATGACGGCACGCTATCGCGACTGGCTGGATAGCTGCCAGAAACGTGAACCGCAGCCTCTCAAACCTGCAATTCACTCTTTTAGCGCTAACTGGTATGGGTTGACCAACCCTCACTGGAGCGCCCCGGTATCTACGGCATTGCCTCGGCAAAAGCTGGCAGCGTATGGTGAAATCATTTCTACACTGCCACCCGATGTGGTCGCACATCCTACCATTAAACGGCAACTGACGTTACGCCAGGATATGGCCGCAGGTACTCAGCCAATAGACTGGGGAATGGCTGAAATGCTGGCCTATGCATCGCTTGTGGATGCGGGTGTTGGTGTGCGTCTTTCTGGTGAAGACTCAGGGCGTGGCACGTTCAGTCATCGCCATGCAGTGGTACATCATCAAACTGAAGCCCGTCGTTATCTGCCGTTACAGCATATCCGCGCTGGTCAGGCATCTTTCGATGTTTATGATTCGGTGCTTAATGAAGAAGCGCTCTTAGCCTTTGAATATGGCTATTCAACGTCTGCGCCTCAGCAACTGGTTATTTGGGAAGCACAGTTTGGTGACTTTGCCAACGGCGCTCAGGTTGCTATTGACCAGTTTATCTCGTCTGGCGAAACCAAGTGGGATCGCTATAGCGGTTTAACCATTCTTCTGCCGCATGGCTATGACGGACAAGGGCCGGAGCACTCTTCTGCGCGTCCTGAGCGCTGGCTGCAACTGTGCGCAGAAAACAACATGCAGGTGGTGATGCCCAGTGAGTCAGCACAAATGTTCCATTTGTTGCGCGGTCAGGCATTACGCCCAATGCGCAAACCGTTAGTGATAATGATGAGTAAGCGTTTACTTCGGTTTAAAGGCGCTATGAGCGAGCTTTCTGAATTCACTGATGGCGCTTATAAACCGGTAGTCACCGATCCGCAATTGCATCAGTCCCAGAAAGTTAAGCGTGTTATTTTGTGTAGCGGCCAGGTCTATTACGACGTACTGGAAGCCCGTAAGCAGCGTGAGTGTGAAGATGAGGTAGCGATTGTTCGCCTGGAGCAACTCTACCCGTTCCCGGTCGCAGAACTGAATGATGTTCTGGCGAGTTGGCCGAACTGCTGCGAATGGATTTGGTTGCAGGAAGAGCCAGAAAACCAGGGCGCGTGGCGGCAGATTCGTCATGAGCTGGCGGCACTGAAAATTAACACTCCTTACTGGCAGTATGCAGGCCGCCCGGCAGCGGCAGCTCCGGCGACAGGGTATGGGCGTGTACATAAACAACAAATCGACGAATTTCTTGCTGCTGCGTTTGCAGATATTCAGCCATGAAAGGCGCACAAAAATAATAAGGAGAACATTTTATGATCGAAATTACTGTCCCTGTATTACCGGAATCTGTCACGGAAGGCACGCTGACAACCTGGTGTAAACAAGAAGGCGAGCACGTAAAACGCGATGATGTGATTGCCGAGCTGGAAACCGATAAAGTCATTCTGGAAATACCGGCCCCGCACGATGGCGTGTTAAGCAATATTATCGTCAGCGAAGGTAGCACGGTCACGTCCGCGCAACTGTTGGCGCATCTTAAGCCGCAAGCTGTCATAGAAGAAACCGTCACACCAGTCACCGAAACCCTGGCGATGCCTTCCGCACGGCTGGAGGCACAGCGTAGTGGTGTCGAACTTGCTGACGTTGCGGGGAGCGGGAGAAATGGACGTATCCTGAAAGAGGATGTACAGCGCGTTACTCCTGCACCAGTCATTCAGCCTGAACGGGTGGCGGAGATCGCGCCAGCTAAACCCTTGACACCGGGTGCTCGTCAGGAACGTCGTGAGCCGATGTCGCGCTTACGTCAGCGGATTGCTGAGCGTCTGCTGGCTTCCCAACAAAATAACGCCATTCTTACCACATTCAACGAAGTAAACATGCAGAGCGTGATGGACTTACGCGCCCGCTGGAAAGATCGTTTTGCCGAGAAGCACGGCGTGAAGCTGGGCTTTATGTCCTTCTTTGTGAAGGCCGTTACCCGGGCGCTGGAGCGCTTCCCTGTAGTGAATGCCAGCGTTGATGGCAACGAGATTATCTGGCGTGATTATTGCGATATCGGCATTGCAGTGAGCAGCAACCGCGGCCTGGTAGTGCCTGTGTTACGCAATGCGCAATCACTCTCTTTGGTGGAAATTGAACGGCAAATTGCCGAATACGCCACACAGGCACGCAATGGCAAATTGCCGCTGGAGGCGTTACAGGGCGGCACGTTCTCTATCACCAACGGCGGTACTTTTGGTTCGATGATGTCAACGCCAATCATTAACCCGCCGCAGTCGGCCATTCTTGGGATGCATGCCATCACGCCGCGCCCGGTCGCAGAAAACGGCCAGGTTGTTATTCGTCCCATGATGTACCTTGCTCTCAGCTATGACCATCGCATTATCGATGGTCAGGAAGCCGTGCAGACATTGGTGGCAATACGTGAGCTACTGGAATCACCGGAACAACTGTTGCTGGATCTTTAAGGAGGGCGCCGATGAGTACAATTTTTGATGTGGCAGTTATGGGGGGTGGGCCAGGTGGTTACGTAGCGGCACTGCGGGCTGCGCAGAATGGGCTTTCCGTAGTATGTATTGATGATGGTGTTAATGCACAGGGCGAACCTTCGCCGGGCGGTACGTGTCTCAATGTCGGCTGTATTCCGTCAAAATCGTTGCTGCAATCTTCCGAACTGTACGCGCAAGTGCAGCATGAGGCGAGCATTCATGGCGTTAATGTTGACGGCGTATCTTTCAATGCAGCTGCGATGATTCAACGTAAAGACGCCATAGTAAGCCGCCTGACAATGGGCATCGGCTTGCTGTTTAAGAAAAATAAAGTGAAGTACCTGTGCGGCCTCGCAACGTTAGAACATGCTCGGGATGAGATTTGGCAATTACGTGTAAACGATCAACAAATCCGCGCCCGTAATGTGGTGATTGCAACAGGTTCTCAGCCGCGTCAACTGCCTGGCGTTACCATTGATAATCAGCAAATTCTCGATAATCGCGGCGCCCTAGCGTTAACCGCTGTGCCGCCGCGTCTCGGTGTGATCGGCGCTGGCGTGATTGGCCTTGAACTGGGGTCTGTGTGGAATCGGGTCGGTTCAGACGTCACGTTGCTGGAGATGGCGCCAACGTTCTTGCCTGCACTGGAAGCTCGCCTGTCGAACGAAGTCCGTAAAGCAATGATTGCCAGTGGGATGAAAATGCAACTGGCAGTAGAGATTGAGGCTATTGAACAACGGGATGACGGTGTGCATGTGCGCTGGCGGCAGGGTGAGAAGCGAGAAGAAAGCCGCTTCGATAAATTAATTCTTGCCATTGGACGTGTACCGCGACTTTCTGGTGTCGATCTCGTGCAACTCGGTCTTGAAGCCGACAACCGTGGCGGTATTGCCGTCGATAACTTATGCCGTACCGGGAAAGCCGGGCTGTGGGCAATTGGTGATGTCGTGCGAGGGCCGATGCTGGCGCATAAAGCGATGGCTGAAGGTGTGGTGGTTGCGGATCAAATTGCCGGACTGGCGGTAGAGCCGATTAATTTTGCGCTGATCCCTTCGGTGATTTACACCCAACCGGAAGTTGCGTGGGTAGGGGAAAACGAGGCCTCACTGAAAGCCGCTGGCAGAGTCTTTAACAAAGGAAATTCTCTGTTTGCCGGTAACGGTCGCGCCTTAGCATTAGGCCAGGAAGGTGGGCGTTGCACGTTATACAGCGATAAACACACTGACCGCGTACTTGGCGGAGCGATTGTTGGCCCGCAGGCATCGGAGCTGATCAATGAAATTGCGCTGGCGATGACTTTTAGCGCCTCTGGCGAGGATATTGCCTGTGCGATCCATGCGCATCCGACCTTAAGCGAAGTCATCCACGAAGCAGCAATGGCCTTGAATAATAAAGCATTACACGGATAACACATACCACTGAGGGAATATATGAATTTACATGAGTATCAGGCCAAATCGTTACTGGCTGGCATGGGGATGCCGTGTCCAAAAGAGATAGCCATCCAACAGATTTCGCAACTGGCAGATGCCTGGCAACATATTGCTTGCCCGAGTAAAGGCGCGGTACTTAAAGCGCAGGTACATGCTGGTGGGCGCGGTAAAGCTGGCGGCGTAAAAGTGCTTAAGCAGCTGCCGGAAGCACAGGCTTTTGTACAGCAAATGTTGGGATCGCAACTGGTGACTTATCAGACCGGGCCAGAAGGGCAGTATGTCAGCAGTATTTTGCTGTGCGAAAACATCTATCCGGTACGCCAGGAACTCTATTTTGGCATGGTGGTGGATCGTGAAAGCCAGCGGGTCACGTTTATTGTCAGCCCGGAAGGTGGTGTGGAAATTGAAAAAGTCGCCCATGAGACACCGGAGAAAATCAGCAGTGTCAGCATTGATCCACTGACAGGCGTGCAGCCTTGCCATATCCGCGAAATGTTTGCTGTTCTGCAACTGGAACACGGGCTATTTGCTGCCTTTAGTCGCCTGGTTAATCAGGCGTGGAAAGCCTTTAACGAACTGGATTTCGCCCTGCTGGAAATTAACCCTCTGGTGTTGCGGGAAACGGGCGAATTTATGTGTGCAGACGCGAAAGTATCGCTGGATGATAACGCGCTGTATCGTCACCCGGAACTCCAGGTGCTACGTGATGAAACCCAGGAAGATCCACGCGAAAGCCAGGCAGCGAAGCTTGATCTTAATTATGTCTCGCTGGACGGAAATATCGGCTGCATGGTCAATGGTGCAGGGCTGGCTATGGCAACCATGGACATCATCAAGCTATACGGTGAACAACCCGCAAACTTCCTGGATGTTGGCGGTGGCGCAACCCAGGAGCGCGTCAGTGAAGCCTTTCGGCTGATTGTTTCCGACAGCAAAGTGAAAGCCATTCTGGTTAATATTTTTGGTGGGATTGTCCGTTGCGACATGATCGCCAGAGCCATTATTCATGCTCTGAATGAGGCCCGTATCACCCTGCCTGTCGTGGTGCGTCTCTCCGGTAATAACGCTGCCGAAGGGCAGCGGTTACTGGCAGAAAGTGGCCTGACGGTGGAAGCCGTCAATTCTCTGGATGATGCCGCTAAACGCATCATTGCGTTACTGAATTAACAGGAGGTTAAGATGAGCGTTTTGATCAACAAACACACGCGGGTACTGGTGCAGGGCATTACCGGCAAAAACGGCACATTTCATACAGAGCAGGCTATTGCGTATGGCACGCAGATTGTGGGTGGAGTGACGCCAGGTAAGGGCGGGCAACGGCATCTGGATCGCCCGGTTTTTGATTCAATGAAAGAAGCGATGCGACAAACTGAGGCTGATGCCAGCGTGATTTATGTGCCTGCACCGTTTGTGCTGGATTCTGTTGTTGAGGCTATTGAAGCTGGCGTCAAATTGGTTGTGGTGATCACTGAAGGTGTACCGACACTGGATATGGTGAAAGTTCGTCGGCTGCTTGACTGCCACCCGGATGTGCGGCTGATTGGGCCAAACTGCCCAGGAGTTATCACGCCGGGTGAGTGCAAAATCGGGATTATGCCTGGTGAAATCCACCGCCCAGGGCGTATTGGGATTGTTTCCCGCTCCGGTACATTAACCTACGAAGCTGTAGCGCAAACCACGGCGCTGGGACTTGGGCAATCCACCTGTATTGGTATTGGCGGCGATCCGGTTCCGGGGACTAACTTTATTGATGCGCTGCGTTTATTCGAAAATGATCCGCAAACAGACGCGGTAATTATGATCGGTGAAATTGGTGGTAATGCGGAAGAACGGGCCGCGGAATTTATTCGTGATGAAATGAATAAACCGGTCGTAGGTTATATTGCCGGTGTTACTGCACCAAAAGGAAAACGCATGGGGCACGCCGGAGCCATTATTTCTGGCGGTAGCGGCAGTGCGGAGGATAAATTCCGGGCGTTCGATAAAGCAGGCATGGCATGGACACGAAATCCAGCATTACTTGGCGAAACGTTATGGAATGTTATTAAGTAATCCATAAATGAATATCAAGGGAGCATATCGCTCCCTTTTTTTATCTGTGTGGTAAGAGAATCACCTTTTATTTACTGTGCGGAAAACCGCGCACAAAATAAAAATAATAAATAATAAAATCATTAGATAACAAAGCGTTATTAAAAAATTAAAGATGGCATAGCTCCTGCAATAGCCAGGCAGGTTTTTTATTTTTCACAATGAGGTGAATATGTCATCAATATCACATGGCGCACCACAAAAGCGTCGAATTATCCCTAATCCCGGCCTGTGGTTGGCGATCATTGCCGGAATTATTATTACTCTTCTGCCTCTGGGCGATACCTTGCCCGTCGCTGGACAAAATATGATCGCCATTCTGGTGTTTGCCATTATTGTCTGGATCAGCGAAGCGATGGATTACACCGCCAGTGCAATTGTTATTTCCGCACTGATTATCTTTATGGTTGGTTTTGCCCCGGATATGAATCACCCGGACACGATCCTTGGCACCGCGAAAGCGCTGAAAATGACTCTGTCGGGTTTTTCTAATTCTGCTCTGGCGCTGGTGGCAGCAGCAATGTTTATCGCGGCGGCAATGACCATTACCGGGCTGGATAAACGCATTGCGCTGTTTACTATGTCGAAAATAGGTGCCAGCAGCCGCAGCATTATTATCGGTGCCATTGTGGTGACCATCGTCCTGAGCCTGGTTGTACCCAGTGCCACTGCCCGTACGGCTTGCGTGGTGCCGATTATGATGGGGGTCATTGCGGCATTTAAGGTGGATAAACATTCACGTTTAGCGGCGTCAATGATGATTGTTATCGCCCAGGCGACCAGTATCTGGAACGTTGGTATTCAAACTTCGGCGGCGCAAAACCTGCTTTCTATCGGTTTTATCAATAAAACTTTCGGCGCCGGGCATTCTGTCAGCTGGCTTGACTGGCTGTTAGCGGGCGCGCCCTGGAGCCTCACCATGTCGGCGATCCTCTATTTCCTCGCACGTAAATTGTTGCCGCCAGAAACGGAAGCTGTTGAAGGGGGGAGCGAGGCCATTAAAAAAGCACTTGCAGAGTTAGGGCCAACCACTGGTAAAGAAAAACGTTTGATCGGTATTTCGCTATTGTTACTGCTCTTTTGGTCTACTGGCGGAAAATTACACAGTATTGATACCACCTCTGTCACCCTTGCCGGACTGGCGATTATGTTGCTGCCAGGCATCGGTGTAATGAGCTGGAAAGAGGTCGAAAAACGTGTGCAGTGGGGCACGTTGCTTATGTTTGGTATTGGTATCAGCCTGGGGTCCACGCTGCTTGATACGCAGGCAGCTTCATGGATGGCGAACTATGTGGTGAAAGGTTTTGGTCTCGATGGCTTGCCATCATTAGCCATCTTCGCGATTCTCGCCGCTTTCTTGATAATTATTCACCTGGGGTTTGCCAGTGCCACTGCGCTAACTGCCGCATTGCTGCCCATCCTGATTAGCCTGTTAAGCAGTCTGCCGCCAGAACTCGGCGTTAACCCGGTCGGCATGACCATTCTGCTCGCCTTCAGTGTCAGTTTTGGCTTCATCCTGCCGATTAACGCGCCACAAAATATGGTGTGTATGGGTACGGATACCTTCACGCCACGCCAGTTTACCCGTGTGGGACTGTACCTGACGGTAATCGGCTACCTGTTGTTGCTACTGTTTGCCGCCACCTGGTGGAAAATTTTAGGTCTAATGTGAGGAAACCAACGATGTCATTACAAATTACTGTTGAAAAAGTGCGTTGGTTAGCTGCCGGGCTGCTGGAACTTAATGGCTGTGATGCCGATATCGCTCAGGATGTGGCGGAACATATGATTGAAGCGGAACGTTATGGCTTTGCCAGCCACGGCGTCACGCTGCTACCGAAATATCTGGAAAATATCGCTCGTGGCGATGTAACCGCGAATGCCCGCCCGGAATGCTTAACAAGTGAAGGTAATTTACAACGTTTTCATGCCCACAATGGCTTTGGTCAACACGCCGGAAAAGTGGCGGTAAATGCTGCCATCGAACAAGCAAAACACCGCGGTTTTTGCCTGTTAACGTTGTGCCATGCGCATCATTTAGGGCGTATGGGGCATTACGGGCAAATGGTTGCTGATCAAGGCCTGGCGATGCTGGCCATGAGTAACGTCACCGGGCGTCCTGCACTGGTCGCCCCGTGGGGCGGTGCGGAACCGCGTATGACCACTAACCCTTTCTGCTTTGCCTGGCCGTTCAGTGATGGGCGTCCGCCGATTCTGGTTGATTTTGCCACCAGTAGCATGGCGCTAAATAAAGCACGGGTAATGTCGTCCACCGGGAAGCAGGCCGCGCCGGGACAATTGATTGATGCACAGGGGAATCCAAGCAATGATCCTGGGGTGTTATTCAGCAATCCTCCAGGGGCGTTACTGCCATTTGGTGAGCATAAAGGATTTGGCCTGGCACTGATGATTGAAATGATGGCGGGGATCTTATCTGGTGGTGACACGATCGCCGAAGATCATCAGACGGATGGATCTGCGCATAATCATCTTTTTGCGTTGATTATCGATCCTGATCAATTCACCGATCTGGCAGGGGAGAAAGGGCAGTTCTTTTCGGATTATCTGTTAGCTACGCAGCCTCAACCTGGCGGCAATCCGGTGATTTACCCCGGTATGCCAGAAGCTGCCAACCGGGAACGCAATGCGAAGATGATTACGATCCCGGTATCATTCTGGTCCTGGGTAGTTGAACATTACGCCCGCAAAGGTATCGATTTGGGGTTACATCCTCAGGAATCAGCATTAGCTGGATGATTCTGGTCGATAAACTTGCGGTTGAATCTGATGTTTGTTGAGTTTGTCATATAAAGTCTTGCGCGGCAGCTGTAATAGCCGCGCTGTCAAACTGACCTGGCCTTCCGTTTGTCGCAGCATATCTTCGATTAACTTTTTCTCGAAAGCATCAATGCAGGCGGTAAGGCCACTCTCTTCTTGCTGAGTCATTGGCACTGGCTGGTGGTGGGTCAGTAAACCGAGAACAAAACGCTCTGCATTGTGTTTAAGTTCACGTACATTGCCAGGCCAACTTTGTGATTGCAACCAGGCCAGTAACATGGGAGAAATATCAGGCAGAGGACGATTATATTTTTGTGCCGCCTGACTGGCGAACCAGTAAAACAGTTCAGGGATATCTTCTCGTCGCTGGCGTAGAGGTGGAATATTCAGGCTAACCACATTCAGACGATAATAGAGATCGAGACGAAACAGATGTTCTTCGCTGCGACGCAGTAAATCTTCCTTGGTCGCTGCAATAACACGGCAATTCACCGGAATTAATTGATTGGCACCTAATCGTTCAATGGTTCTTTCCTGCAATACACGTAGCAGTTTTACCTGCATTCCTGATGGCATTCCCTCTATTTCATCGAGAAATAACGTACCACCATTTGCATGTTCAATTTTTCCAATACGCTTTTTAACCGCACCGGTAAATGCGCCCGCCTCATGACCAAATATTTCGCTTTCAAACAACGTTTCTGGTAAGCCTGCACAGTTTAAGGCAACAAACTGCCCCTGACGGCGGGTACTCCAGTGATGCAGCATTCTGGCGACGACTTCTTTACCACAACCTGTTTCACCATAAATAAGGACATCGGCACCGGTATCTGCGACATTAAGGATCATTTTACGCAGTTGTTGCATCTGCGGACTACGACCAATCAGCACCGGGCCATTTTCCTGTTGCAGATTCGCCAGTAATTGCTGATTTTCTAAAACCAATCGCCGTTTTTCTACCGCTCTGGCAATAATACTCAATAATTTATCTGAGCTACTTGGTTTCTCAATGAAATCGAATGCACCATTACGCATGGCATCCACCGCCATTTCCACGTCACCGTGTCCGGTAATTAAAATAACCGGAATTTTGCTATCCATTTCGTTGATGTAACTGAGGAGCTCTAGTCCTGATATTCCAGGTAACCTGACATTGGTCAGTATAATAATGTTGGCCTGACTTTGAATAAGGGGAATACTGTGTTCTGCATCGCAACAGGAAATAACACGATAACCAGCCAGCGTGAGCGTTTGTTCACAGGCAAAACGTACATCGTCACTATCTTCAATATAAACTATAGTAATTTCACTGGATTTATTATTCATGTTCTTCTCCCCATTCAGGCCAGGTTAATGTCATTACTGCGCCGCCTTCAGGATGATTACTGGCGTGGAGTGCGCCGTTCGAATTTCGGACAATTTCGCTGACTATTGCCAGTCCCAACCCCATTCCTCTACGTTTAGTGGTAAAAAATGGTTCAAATATGCGATCGACAACTTCAGGTGCAAAACCGCCACCGCTGTCTTTAATGGTAATAATAACTTTGTTATTTGCCTGGCGAATGGCGATATCCAGTCGTTTGTAAGAGCTACCTTCCATAGAATCTAAGGCGTTGCTAATTAAATTACTGAATATCTGTTCAAGACCGAGCTCATCGCAATTGACAAATAACGGCATGGATGGGGCTTTTATTCGTCGCTCAATGTTATTTTTCTCCATGCTGTGATTAAGTAACGCCACGGCGCTATACATCACTTTGATGACATCGGCAGAACCTTTAGGTACGCGATGGCGCGAGGCAAATGCTTTAAGTTCGGAAATGAGCTGCGTCATCCGCTCAATCACTGAAATAATGTGTTTCAGATTCTGTTCAACCTGCGGATACATCTCTTTTTTTAGCATAGTACGCGCGTTATCAGTAAGTGCGTGAATGGCGGCTAACGGTTGATTTTGTTCATGGGCAATTTCGGTTGCCATCTGTCCAAGCGCAGCCAGTTTGCTGGACTCTGCCAGTTCACTACGCGTAATTTGTAATACTTGTTCAGCCTGACTGCGCTCTTTTATCTCCTGTATTAATTTTTGATTGATCAATTCCAGGGCAGATGTACGCTCTTTAACCTGTTTTTCTAATGTTTCATTCGCCAGTGTTAATAATTGTTGTGCATGAGATCGCATTCTCCAGTATTTAATAAATAACAAAAATAGCAGGTAAATAATTAGTGTAATGACTAACGAAATAGCCCATGACCAGTACAGGTTATCTAAGGGGACCATAATTGTCATTTTCCAGTTAAATTCTGGAATGGCTATTTGTTGCGTATAATATTGCGGGAATAAACAGAGTTGTTCTTTTTTATCTTTCAGGAAAGTAAAATTGCTCACGGTATAACAAGGATAATAATCCGCCGGTAAAAGATTGTCGAGACTATATTGACGGGTAGATTGTAGTTTTTGTTTTGCCTGAACAGGTAACGGTTGCAGTGTTCGCATTCGCCATGGCGATTTTGAACTTAAAAATATAATCCCATGTTCATCATTCACGATAATATTTTCAGGACCTTCGGCCCATGCTTTTTCAATTTCATTAAGACTTATTTTTACTACTACAACACCGACAATTTTTCCTTTATCTTTTATACTTGTAGAGAGGAAGAATCCCGGTGTATTCGTAGTGCTACCAATACCGTAAAAGCGTCCATTTAAGCCAGACATGGCGTGTTTATAATAGGGGCGATAGCTATAATTTTGCCCTACATAGCTGCCGGGGTCCTGCCAGTTGCTAGAAGCGATGGCCTTACCTTGGGTATCCAGAATAAATATTGCTGCGGTTTTGAGTTGAGTATTGAAATGTGCAATTCGTTGATTGAGTTCGCTGGACATCATATCGTCAGGCGTAATTACCGCCTGACGGATGATATGGTCTGTTGAGAGCATATAGGGTAAAACATAAAATTGCTCGATGGTGGAATATAATGTGGACTTATACATTTCAAGCCGCATTTTATCGGTACCGGACAAGGTATTAAAACTCAAGTGCAAAAAAGCGATTGAAACCGCGAGCATGATAAGAAAAAGTGAAATGCTTGTAATGTGAAATCGCCATTTGTTCTTAAATATATAATTCCACGATATTTTCATTCATCATCCATTGAATGCATTTATATTTATCATCAGTATATTCCCTGAACAATGTTTGCGAGAACCAAAAGAGTGCCATTGTGTGAATGTGTAAGCAGAATAACCGTGGCAATGTGTGGTTTATCGCACAGGTATTCCAAATGTGATCATGCTCTTTTTATGTGACAAATCCGCAGATAATCCTTCCTTTCCCCCGCGGTTGGCGTTATGGTCAGATGGTTTTTTCAACAAACGCACAATAATAAGTTTCAACTTACTGACTATTTAGGGAAAAATATGCGCAAGATCACACAGGCATTGAGTGCCGTTTGCTTATTGTTCGCTCTAAACAGTTCCGCTGTTGCCCTGGCCTCATCTCCTTCACCGCTTAATCCGGGTACTAACGTAGCCAAACTCGCTGAACAGGCGCCAATTCATTGGGTTTCGGTTGCACAAATTGAAAATAGCCTCGCAGGACGTCCGCCAATGGCGGTGGGGTTTGATATCGATGATACGGTACTTTTTTCCAGTCCGGGTTTCTGGCGCGGCAAAAAAACCTTCTCGCCAGAAAGCGAAGATTATCTGAAAAATCCTGTGTTCTGGGAAAAAATGAACAATGGCTGGGATGAATTCAGCATTCCAAAAGAGGTCGCTCGCCAGCTGATTGATATGCATGTACGCCGCGGTGACGCGATCTTCTTTGTGACTGGTCGTAGCCCGACCAAAACAGAAACGGTTTCAAAAACGCTGGCGGATAATTTTCATATTCCTGCCACCAACATGAATCCGGTGATCTTTGCGGGCGATAAACCAGGGCAAAATACAAAATCGCAATGGCTGCAGGATAAAAATATCCGAATTTTTTATGGTGATTCCGATAACGATATTACCGCCGCACGCGATGTCGGCGCTCGTGGTATCCGCATTCTGCGCGCCTCCAACTCTACCTACAAACCCTTGCCACAAGCGGGTGCGTTTGGTGAAGAGGTGATCGTCAATTCAGAATACTGACAGAGCGGGAGAGCGTAATACTCTCCCGAATGCTGTTTTTTTAATCACACCTTTATCCTTTCGCTGTCTTGCTGCAAACTGATTAAGAGAGTTTTATCAAGGAGCAGCACATGTGGTATCAAAAGACGCTCACGCTTAGCGCCAAATCTCGTGGGTTTCATCTGGTAACGGATGAAATTCTGGATCAGCTGGCTGATATGCCGCGCGTTAACATCGGCTTACTGCATCTGTTGCTGCAACATACCTCCGCCTCTCTGACACTTAATGAGAACTGCGATCCCACCGTACGCCACGACATGGAGCGTTTTTTCCTCCGCGCCGTTCCCGATAACGGAAATTATGAGCATGACTATGAGGGAGCAGACGATATGCCTTCTCATATCAAATCCTCAATGCTGGGAACATCGCTTGTATTGCCGGTGCATAAAGGGCGTATTCAGACCGGCACCTGGCAAGGCATCTGGCTGGGGGAACATCGCATCCACGGCGGATCGCGTCGCATCATCGCGACACTACAAGGGGAGTGAAAAATGACCATTTCGGAGTTGCTACAATATTGCATGGCAAAACCAGGCGCAGAACAGAGCGTGCATAACGACTGGAAAGCGACGCAGATCAAAGTGGAAGATGTGCTGTTTGCGATGGTGAAAGAAGTAGAAAATCGCCCAGCTGTTTCGCTGAAAACCAGCCCGGAGCTGGCGGAGCTGCTACGTCAGCAGCACAGCGATGTGCGTCCAAGCCGCCATCTGAATAAAGCGCACTGGAGCACCGTGTATCTCGACGGTTCGCTGCCGGATTCGCAAATCTATTATCTGGTGGATGCGTCTTATCAGCAGGCGGTGAATTTGCTGCCGGAAGAAAAACGTAAATTGCTGGTGCAACTCTGAAAGGAAAAGACCGTTCAGAAAGCGGCCTGAGAATGATGACAAACGCAAAATTGCCTGATGCGCTACGCTTTATCAGGCCTACGTAATCTCTGCAATATATTGAAATTGCATGTTTTTGTAGGCCGGATAAGGCGTTCATGCCGCATCCGGCAAGAACAAATCGCACTTTGTCAATAATCTGAGGCCGCTCTGAAAGCGGCCTTAACGATTACAGCATCGGCTTGAGGAAGCGCGCCGTATGCGAAGCTTCGCACTCTGCGACGGTTTCTGGCGTACCGGAGACGAGGATTTCGCCGCCCCCACTGCCGCCTTCCGGTCCCAGGTCGACAATCCAGTCAGCGGTTTTGATCACGTCGAGATTGTGCTCAATTACCACAATGGTATTGCCCTGATCGCGCAGTTTATGCAGTACGTCGAGCAGTTGCTGAATATCGGCGAAGTGCAGACCGGTGGTCGGCTCGTCGAGAATATACAGCGTCTGCCCGGTGCCGCGTTTTGACAGCTCACGCGCCAGCTTCACGCGCTGGGCTTCACCACCAGAAAGTGTGGTTGCGGACTGCCCGAGGCGAATGTACGTCAGGCCAACATCCATCAGCGTTTGCAGCTTACGCGCCAGAGCTGGCACCGCATCAAAGAACTCACGCGCCTCTTCGATGGTCATATCCAGCACTTCGTGGATGGTTTTGCCTTTGTACTTAATCTCCAGCGTTTCACGGTTATAGCGTTTGCCTTTGCACTGGTCGCACGGTACGTAAATGTCCGGCAGGAAGTGCATCTCCACTTTGATCACGCCGTCGCCCTGACAGGCCTCGCAGCGTCCGCCACGGACGTTAAAGCTGAAACGTCCTGGCGTATAGCCGCGCGCACGGGATTCCGGTACGCCCGCAAACAGTTCGCGCACAGGCGTAAACACACCGGTGTAGGTTGCCGGGTTAGAACGCGGAGTACGACCAATTGGGCTTTGGTCGATATCGATCACTTTATCGAAATGCTCCAGTCCCTGAATATCGCGATACGGTGCCGGTTCGGCGATGGTCGCACCATTCAACTGGCGTTGGGCAATCGGGAACAGTGTGTCGTTAATCAGCGTCGATTTACCGGAACCTGAAACCCCTGTGATGCAAGTAAACAGACCCACCGGCAGCGTCAGCGTCACGTCTTTCAGGTTGTTGCCGCGTGCGCCTGTCAGCTTCAGCACTTTTTCCGGATTTGCCGGAACGCGCTTCTTCGGCACCTCAATCTTGCGTTTACCGCTCATGTACTGCCCGGTCAACGACTCAGGCACCGCCATAATCGCTTCCAGTGGACCTTCCGCGACCACTTCACCGCCGTGAACACCCGCACCCGGACCGATATCGATCACATGATCAGCGGCGCGAATCGCGTCTTCGTCGTGCTCCACCACAATCACGGTATTACCGAGATCGCGCAGATGGATAAGCGTACCCAACAGGCGCTCGTTATCGCGCTGGTGCAGGCCGATAGACGGCTCATCCAGCACGTACATCACGCCAACCAGGCCTGCACCAATCTGGCTCGCCAGACGAATACGCTGGGCTTCACCGCCGGAAAGTGTCTCTGCCGAGCGGGAAAGTGTCAGGTAATTCAGGCCGACGTTAACGAGGAATTTCAGACGATCGCCGATCTCTTTAAGGATTTTTTCTGCAATCTTCGCCCGCTGACCTGCGAGTTTGAGATTGTTGAAGAATTCCATCGCATGACCGATGCTCATGTCGGAGATGGCGGGCAGCGGCGTATTCTCGACATACACGTGGCGTGCTTCCCGACGCAGACGGGTTCCTTCGCAGCTGGCGCACGGACGATTGCTGATAAACTTGGCTAATTCTTCACGTACCGCACTGGATTCCGTCTCTTTATAACGGCGCTCCATATTGTGCAGCACGCCTTCGAACGGATGACGACGAATGGAGGTATCGCCACGATCGTTCATGTATTTGAATTCAATATTTTCTTTGCCAGAACCGTACAACACCACTTTATGCACGTTCGTGCTCAGGCTGCCCCACGGCGCTTCGACGTCGAACTTATAGTGATCTGCCAGCGATTTCAGCATCTGGAAATAATAGAAGTTGCGGCGATCCCAGCCACGGATCGCACCGCCAGCCAGCGACAATTCCGGATTCTGGATCACGCGGTCAGGATCGAAATATTGCTGTACGCCAAGACCGTCACAGGTCGGGCAGGCTCCCGCCGGGTTGTTAAATGAAAACAGGCGAGGTTCCAGCTCGCGCATACTGTAACCGCAAATCGGGCAGGCAAAGTTGGCGGAGAACAGCAGCTCTTCCGCTTTCGGGTCGTCCATATCCGCCACTACCGCGGTACCACCGGAAAGCTCCAGCGCGGTTTCAAACGACTCGGCAAGACGTTGGGTAAGATCGTCACGCACTTTGAAGCGATCAACCACCACTTCAATGGTATGTTTCTTTTGCAATTCCAGTTTCGGCGGATCGGAAAGATCGCAGACTTCGCCATCAATACGAGCACGGATGTAACCCTGGCTTGCCAGGTTCTCCAGCGTTTTGGTGTGTTCGCCTTTGCGCTCTTTAATGATTGGCGCGAGCAGCATCAGACGCTTGCCTTCCGGCTGGGACAACACGTTATCCACCATCTGACTGACGGTTTGCGCCGCCAGCGGTACATCGTGGTCCGGGCAGCGTGGCTCACCAACGCGAGCGTACAGCAGACGCAAATAGTCGTGGATTTCGGTGATTGTCCCCACCGTAGAGCGCGGGTTATGAGACGTCGATTTCTGCTCAATTGAGATGGCAGGAGAAAGCCCCTCAATATGGTCGACGTCCGGCTTTTCCATCAGTGACAGAAACTGCCGCGCGTAGGCGGAAAGGGATTCAACGTAACGACGCTGCCCTTCGGCATATAAGGTGTCGAAAGCGAGCGAGGATTTGCCAGAACCCGAAAGCCCGGTCACGACAATAAGCTTGTCGCGGGGGATAACGAGGTTGATGTTTTTGAGATTATGGGTGCGGGCGCCCCGAACTTCGATCTTATCCATTCACCTTTCCCGGATTAAACGCTTTTTTGCCCGGTGGCATGGTGCTACCGGCGATCACAAACGGTTAATTATGACACAAATTGACCTGAATGAATATACAGTATTGGAATGCATTACCCGGAGTGTTGTGTAACAATGTCTGGCCAGGTTTGTTTCCCGGAACCGAGGTCACAACATAGTAAAAGCGCTATTGGTAATGGTACAATCGCGCGTTTACACTTATTCAGAACGATTTTTTTTCAGGAGACACGAACATGGCCAGCAGAGGCGTAAACAAGGTTATTCTCGTTGGTAATCTGGGTCAGGACCCGGAAGTACGCTACATGCCAAATGGTGGCGCAGTTGCCAACATTACGCTGGCTACTTCCGAATCCTGGCGTGATAAAGCCACCGGCGAGATGAAAGAGCAGACTGAATGGCACCGCGTTGTGCTGTTCGGCAAACTGGCAGAAGTGGCCAGCGAATATCTGCGTAAAGGTTCTCAGGTTTATATCGAAGGCCAGCTGCGTACCCGCAAATGGACCGATCAATCCGGTCAGGATCGCTATACCACAGAAGTCGTGGTGAACGTTGGCGGCACCATGCAGATGTTGGGTGGTCGTCAGGGTGGTGGCGCTCCTGCAGGTGGCAATATCGGTGGTGGTCAGCCGCAGGGCGGTTGGGGTCAGCCTCAGCAGCCGCAGGGTGGCAATCAGTTCAGCGGCGGCGCGCAGTCTCGCCCGCAGCAGTCCGCTCCGGCAGCGCCGTCTAACGAGCCGCCGATGGACTTTGATGACGATATTCCGTTCTGATTTGTCTTTAAAACAATAGGTTATATTGTTTTAAGGTGGATGATTAAAGCATCTGCCAGCCATAAAAAAGAAGCCTCCGTTATGGAGGCTTCTACATATCAAGTCAAAATCATTGGCCATTGTGGCGGTGCCTGATTCATCTCTTCTATCATCACCGACTCGATGTTGTGCCAGATGGCGGTGATATCCGCCATTGTGATGCCAAGCAACCCCATTGCGAACCAGCAGGCGGAAACTACGCCCAGACCGCTGCTGATCACTGCAAGCCCGACATAATCAGCCCGACGAAAACGGATGTTGAGCGTGCTAGCCAGAAACATCATTACGGCACTAAGAAGTTGCCAGCGAAGAAGAACCACGCCAGTGGTGAGGGTAGCCATCAAACAATTCCTCGGAAAAGAGCTGATGCCCTGGACAGCGCGGCGTTGTTCACGGGAGGCGTGATACACTCTGGCTATCGCGGGGCTTGCAGAACACAAAAATGAAACACTCTGTTTGTTTCATGAATTTTGTGAACTATATCACGATTGGTTGTTTGTTAGCCAGATTAGGCCGTGACTTTTATTGCCGTACAGATTATGTGTTTTTTCAGCGGCATTAAGGGTATATCTTCCCGCCGCCTCTGCATTCCTGAAGGTGATTAATTTTTAAGATCAATGAATTATCGTCATCCTGGTGACGATTAAAAAGGTCTCAATTTTATATCAGGCAAAAGTGCTATTTATACCGTAAGATTTATCTAAAGACGTCGGTAGCCAGGGTTTCACCTTGCAATAACCGGGTATAAACAGGCAGGGAATTGATAGCAATGAGTCATCGTGCACGACACCAATTACTGGCGTTTCCGGGCATTATCTTTTTAGTTCTCTTTCCCATCATTCTGTCGCTATGGATTGCCTTCTTTTGGGCAAAATCAGAATTGAATAATCAGCTCCGAACTTTTGCTCAGCTGGCGTTGGATAAATCTGAGCTGGTCATTCGTCAGGCAGATTTAGTGAGCGATGCAGCTGAACGCTATCAGGGGCAAGTTTGCACTCCGGCCCATCAAAAGCGAATGTTGAATATTATTCGTGGCTATCTTTATATTAATGAATTGATTTATGCTCGTGATAACCATTTTTTATGCTCATCGCTGATAGCGTCTGTAAATGGCTATACGATTGCACCGGCCGATTATAAGCGTGAACCTAACGTTTCTATCTATTATTACCGTGATACGCCTTTTTTCTCTGGCTATAAAATGACCTACATGCAGCGGGGAAATTATGTGGCGGTTATCAACCCTCTCTTCTGGAGTGAAGTGATGTCTGATGATCCGACATTGCAATGGGGTGTGTATGATACGGTGACGAAAACCTTTTTCTCGTTAAGCAACGAGGCCTCGGCAGCAACGTTTTCTCCGCTGATTCATTTGAATGATTTAACCGTACAACGAAATGGCTATTTATATGCGACAGTTTATTCGACAAAACGCCCAATTGCAGCCATTGTTGCGACTTCATATCAACGTCTTATAACCCATTTTTATAATCATCTTATTTTTGCGTTACCCGCCGGTACTTTGGGGAGTCTTGTTCTGCTATTACTCTGGCTACGTATTCGACAAAACTATTTGTCTCCCAAACGCAAATTGCAACGCGCCCTCGAAAAACATCAGCTTTGCCTTTATTACCAGCCAATAATCGATATCAAAACAGAAAAATGTATCGGTGCTGAAGCGTTGTTACGTTGGCCTGGTGAGCAGGGGCAAGTAATGAATCCGGCAGAGTTTATTCCGCTGGCAGAAAAGGAGGGGATGATCGAACAGGTAACTGATTATGTTATTGATAATGTCTTCCGTGATTTGGGCGCGTATCTGGCAACACATACCGATCGCTATGTTTCTATTAACCTGTCAGCCTCCGATTTTCATACCTCACGGTTGATAGCGCGAACCAATCAGAAAACAGAGCAACATGCGGTGCGCCCGCAGCAAATTAAATTTGAAGTGACTGAACATGCATTTCTTGATGTCGACAAAATGACGCCGATTATTCTGGCTTTCCGCAAGGCCGGTTACGAAGTGGCAATTGATGATTTTGGTATTGGCTACTCTAACTTGCATAACCTTAAATCATTGAATGTCGATATTTTGAAAATCGATAAATCGTTTGTTGAGACGCTGACCACCCACAAAACCAGTCATTTGATTGCGGAACACATCATCGAGCTGGCGCACAGTCTGGGATTAAAAACGATCGCTGAAGGTGTCGAAACTGAGGCGCAGGTTAACTGGCTGCGCAAACACGGCGTGCGCTATTGCCAGGGATGGTTTTTTGCGAAGGCGATGCCGCCGCAGGTGTTTATGCAATGGATGGGGTAATTACCCGCGCGGGAGTTAACGCGCGGGCAATAAAACTACAGGCGGTGGCGATAATCGCTGGGAGTGCGATCAAACTGCCGACGGAAAACGCGGGAGAAGGTCTGCTGAGAGACATAACCCAGGTCCATTGCGATATCAAAAATCGGACGCTCGGTGGTGCGCAACTCAACGGCGGCCAGTAACAGACGGCGCTGGCGAATGTAATCGCCAAGCGTCTGATGCGTCACCGTGCGGAACATCCGTTGCAAGTACCACTTTGAATAGCCAGATTTTTTTGCGACGACATCAATGTTAAGCGGCTGGTCAATATGCTCGTCAATCCATGCGATAAGATCCTGAATAATTTTCTGATGGGACATAAATCTGCCTCTTTTCAGTGTTCAGTTCGTTAATTCATCTGTTGGGGAGTATAATTCCTCAAGTTAACTTGAGGTAAAGCGATTTATGGAAAAGAAATTACCCCGCATTAAAGCGCTGCTAACCCCCGGCGAAGTGGCGAAACGCAGCGGTGTGGCGGTATCGGCGCTGCATTTCTATGAAAGCAAAGGGTTGATTACCAGTATCCGTAATAGCGGCAATCAGCGGCGATATAAACGTGATGTGTTGCGATATGTCGCAATTATCAAAATTGCTCAGCGTATTGGCATTCCGCTCGCAACCATTCGTGAAGCGTTTGGCGTGTTGCCAGAAGGGCATACGTTAAGTGCGAAAGAGTGGAAACAGCTTTCGTCCCAATGGCGAGAAGAGTTGGATCGGCGCATTCATACCTTAGTGGCGCTGCGTGACGAACTGGATGGATGTATTGGTTGTGGCTGCCTTTCGCGCAGTGATTGCCCGTTGCGTAACCCGGGCGACCGATTAGGAGAAGAAGGTACCGGCGCACGCTTACTGGAAGATGAACAAAACTAAAGCGCCACAAGGGCGCTTTAGTTTGTTTTCCGGTCTTTGTCTTTCTCTCTATCCCGCTGGTACACAGGAGGGTTTCCCCCGACGTCAACACACCTCATTCGAGCACGTGGTGGAGGTTCCGGTTGGTGTTGATGCTTTAATTGTATGTGACCGGCGTTTCTTCGCCAGTGTAAAAGTACACTTTTTAGCCGCAATATTTTTGTCATCTCAGACGATTTTTTATCGCAATCCTGAACGGTATACGGCTCGATAACGCTGCAATCTTGCGCATCGACGATAACGTTTGCGCATCAATTGCCTGGTTTTTCATCGTCAAGACAATAAAAGAGAAAAAAGCAGCAAACTTCGGTTGAAAAAGCCGCTATGATCGCCGGATAATCGTTTGCTTTTTTTACCACCCGTTTTGTATGCGCGGAGCTAAACGTTTGCTTTTTTTACGACGCAGCAAATTGTCGCAAACCTGGAGCAGGAAGATAACGTTTCGCTGGCAGGGGATTGTCCGCCACGCATCTTGACGAAAATTAAACTCTCAGGGGATGTTTTCTTATGTCTACGCCATCAGCGCGTACCGGCGGTTCACTCGACGCCTGGTTTAAAATTTCACAACGTGGAAGCACTGTCCGTCAGGAAGTGGTTGCCGGGTTAACAACGTTTCTGGCGATGGTCTACTCAGTTATCGTCGTTCCAGGCATGTTGGGTAAAGCGGGCTTCCCGCCTGCGGCAGTTTTCGTTGCAACCTGTCTGGTTGCCGGACTCGGTTCTATCGTGATGGGTCTGTGGGCTAATCTGCCGTTGGCGATTGGTTGCGCCATCTCTCTGACGGCGTTTACCGCATTCAGTTTGGTGCTGGGGCAACATATTAGCGTACCTGTCGCGCTGGGTGCCGTGTTCCTGATGGGTGTGCTGTTTACGGTCATTTCTGCCACGGGTATCCGTAGCTGGATTTTGCGCAACTTGCCGCACGGTGTGGCGCACGGCACGGGGATTGGTATCGGTCTGTTCCTGCTGCTGATTGCTGCTAATGGTGTCGGTCTGGTGATTAAAAACCCACTTGATGGTCTGCCCGTCGCGCTGGGGGATTTCACGACCTTTCCGGTGATGATGTCGTTGGTGGGTCTGGCAGTGATTATCGGCCTGGAAAAACTGAAAGTCCCTGGTGGCATTCTGCTGACCATTATCGGTATCTCAATTGTCGGTTTGATCTTCGATCCTAACGTCCATTTCTCCGGCGTTTTTGCCATGCCTTCATTGAGCGATGAAAACGGCAATTCACTGATTGGCAGCCTGGACATTATGGGCGCGCTGAATCCTGTAGTCCTGCCAAGTGTTCTGGCACTGGTGATGACGGCAGTATTTGATGCCACCGGAACTATCCGTGCCGTCGCCGGTCAGGCGAACCTGCTGGATAAAGATGGGCAGATCATCGACGGCGGGAAAGCACTGACCACCGACTCCATGAGCAGCGTTTTTTCTGGCCTGGTGGGTGCAGCTCCGGCAGCGGTATACATCGAGTCTGCGGCGGGTACGGCGGCGGGCGGTAAAACCGGTTTGACGGCTATCACCGTTGGCGTGCTGTTCCTGCTGATTCTGTTCCTCTCTCCGCTCTCTTACCTCGTTCCGGGGTACGCAACGGCTCCGGCGCTGATGTACGTTGGCCTGCTGATGCTGAGCAACGTGGCGAAAATCGACTTTGCTGATTTTGTTGATGCGATGGCGGGTCTGGTTACGGCGGTATTCATCGTGCTGACCTGTAACATCGTAACAGGCATCATGATTGGCTTCGCGACTCTGGTGATTGGTCGTCTGGTTTCCGGCGAATGGCGCAAGTTGAACATCGGTACGGTCGTTATTGCCGTGGCGCTGGTGACCTTCTATGCGGGTGGCTGGGCTATCTAATCTTACATAGGATTCTGAAAACGGGTGGCAATGGCTGCCCGTTTTTATTTTCTCCGCACATTGTGTGAGCTTTTGCGATATTCTGAAAAAATGAGAATTCAGGCATAACGCCTTTCTCAGATCATAAAAAACATCGCAAACAGGGAACGCATGGAAATCTTCTTCACCATACTGATAATGACCCTCGTGGTCTCGCTGTCCGGGGTGGTCACTCGTGTCATGCCCTTTCAGATCCCGCTTCCGCTTATGCAAATCGCCATCGGTGCGCTACTGGCGTGGCCGACGTTTGGTTTGCATGTGGAGTTTGATCCTGAACTCTTTTTAGTCTTGTTTATCCCGCCGTTGCTGTTCGCTGATGGCTGGAAAACGCCGACCCGTGAATTTCTCGAACATGGGCGAGAGATTTTCGGCCTCGCGCTGGCGCTGGTGGTGGTCACCGTGGTTGGCATTGGCTTCCTTATTTACTGGGTGGTGCCGGGCATTCCGCTGATCCCCGCCTTTGCGCTGGCTGCGGTGCTTTCTCCGACCGATGCTGTAGCGCTCTCCGGGATTGTTGGCGAGGGGCGCATCCCGAAAAAAATCATGGGCATTTTGCAGGGCGAAGCGTTGATGAATGACGCCTCCGGCCTGGTGTCGTTGAAGTTTGCCGTGGCAGTGGCGATGGGGACAATGATCTTCACCGTCGGCGGTGCGACGGTCGAATTTATGAAAGTGGCAATAGGCGGTATTCTCGCCGGTTTTGTGGTGAGCTGGCTGTATGGTCGCTCGCTGCGATTCCTCAGCCGCTGGGGCGGTGATGAACCCGCGACGCAGATCGTTCTGCTGTTCTTGCTGCCATTCGCTTCTTATCTGATTGCGGAACATATTGGCGTTTCCGGCATCCTCGCTGCGGTTGCCGCCGGGATGACCATCACCCGCTCCGGTGTGATGCGCCGTGCGCCGCTGGCAATGCGCCTGCGCGCAAACAGCACCTGGGCGATGCTGGAATTTGTCTTTAACGGCATGGTGTTCCTGCTGTTAGGTCTGCAGTTGCCGGGGATTCTGGAGACGTCGCTGATGGCGGCAGAAATCGACCCTAACGTCGAAATCTGGATGCTGTTTACCGATATTATTCTGATATATGCGGCACTGATGCTGGTCCGTTTCGGCTGGCTGTGGACGATGAAAAAGTTCAGCAACCGCTTCCTGAAGAAGAAGCCGATGGAGTTTGGTTCGTGGACTACACGAGAAATCCTGATCGCGTCTTTCGCCGGGGTGCGTGGGGCGATCACTCTGGCCGGTGTGCTCTCTATCCCGCTTCTCTTGCCGGATGGTAACGTCTTCCCTGCGCGCTATGAGTTGGTGTTCCTGGCGGCTGGCGTCATTCTCTTCTCGTTGTTTGTCGGCGTGGTGATGTTGCCTATTCTGCTACAACACATAGAAGTCGCGGACCATTCGCAACAATTGAAAGAGGAACGTATTGCACGAGCGGCAACGGCAGAAGTGGCGATTGTGGCGATCCAGAAAATGGAGGAGCGTTTGGCGGCGGATACCGAAGAGAATATCGATAACCAGCTGCTCACAGAGGTTAGTTCTCGCGTCATTGGTAACCTGCGTCGTCGCGCCGATGGACGTAATGATGTAGAAAGTTCAATCCTGGAAGAGAACCTGGAGCGTCGCTTCCGTCTGGCGGCATTGCGTTCTGAACGTGCTGAACTGTACCACCTGCGCGCCACGCGGGAGATCAGTAACGAAACGCTGCAAAAATTACTGCACGATCTCGATTTGCTTGAAGCGTTGCTGATTGAGGAAAATCAGTAATCTGCATGGTTGGCGGGCGAGCCCGCCAACCCGACTTACTCTGGCGTTAACCAGTATCCTTCACAACAGCTCAGCCACGCGTGGGCAGAGTGGGAAAGGTAAACGCCCTCACGCCAAATCATTCCTAATTTCCAGCTTAGTTCGCTTTCCAGCGGTAGCCATTTTAAGGTGTTTTTATCTAATCGCTGGCAAATGGGTTCCGGCAATATGGCTATTCCGACACCGGCCTGAACCATCGCGGCGAGAAAATCCCATTGCCCGCTGCGAACTGCAATTCTCGGCTTAACGCCATGTTCATCGAATAACTTCATCAATTGCTTACTTAAGGCAAAATCTTCGTTATAGATAAGTAGAGGATGTTTCGCCAATGTCTCCGGTGAGACGGCATCACATTCAAGCCATTTACCTGAATGTGGCGTCAGTACACATAGTGGATGACTAAACAGCGATAACGTTGTCAGGCCGCTTTCTTCTACTGGCAGGGCTGTCAGTGCCATATCCAGTTCACCGTTCATCACCGCTTGTTGTACCGTCAGACCACCAAACTCCGAAATTTTCAATTCTACGCCGGGGTAACGCTGGCGAAAAAGGCCAATCGGCCCGGCCATCAACATCCCAACCATCGGCGGGATTCCCAGCCGCAAAACGCCGGTTTTAAGCTGATTGATATCGCTAAGCTCAGCTTCCAGTTGCCGAAACTCAGCCAGTAAAGCCAGCCCGCGCTCAAATACGACGCGACCAGTATCAGTGAGAAGCAGCCGACGACCATCGCGGATCAACAATATACAGTTCAGCTCATCTTCGAGATTCTTCAGCATCTTGCTGATAGTTGGTTGGGTGACAAACAACTTCTCCGCTGCGCGGGTGAAGCTTTGCTGGCGCACGACTTCGACAAAATAACGCAGCGTTCTGATATCCATAACTATTCCCTTTGACTATACCTGCAATGATTTTAATTCATTTCAGTCAGGGGCGAGCGCTCTCTATACTTACCATTCTGTTTTATTTTCAGGATATCCTCTCATGCCCGTGGCGCTTCGCCGCATTACCCCTGCCGTAGTGCAATCTATCCAGGTATTTTTTCAGGTTGTGCTGTATGCAGGTTTATTTATTTTTGCGCAGTATCTCGTCTCCTGGTTGCATTTGCCGCTGCCTGCCAACCTGGTGGGGATGATCCTGATGCTGGCGCTGATTGTTTGTCGCATTCTTCCTCTGCAATGGGTTCGAGCCGGGGCGCGTTGGCTATTGGCCGAAATGTTGCTGTTTTTTGTCCCTGCCGTGGTGGCTGTGGTGAACTATGCACAACTATTACTGGTGGATGGCTGGCGTATTTTTGCTGTGATCGCGCTGAGTACGGTAATGGTGCTGGGCACGACTGCCTGGGTAGTGGAAAAAGTCTATCGCTATGAAATGCGCAGGTTAAACCGTGGCTAATTTTCAGCTAAGTATGCTCTGTCTGGCAATTACGCTAGTTATCTATTTTCTTAACAAACGCCTTTATCGCCGCTTTCGTAAATTGCCATTGATGCCTCTGGTGCTGACGCCTACGCTACTGGTTATGCTGCTGGTTTTTGGCAATATTTCCTGGCAAAACTATATTGGCGAAGCGCACTGGTTACTATGGCTATTAGGTCCGGCCACCATCGCCTTTGCGGTACCAGTGTATGACAATCGGGCGATCATTAAGCGTCACTGGATGTCGTTGACGGCAGGCGTACTGACGGCAACGGTGGTGGCAGTGACCAGCTCAGTGTGGCTGGCGCGATTGTTTACCCTGCCAGATGAGATCCAGCGTAGCCTGGCGGTGCGTTCGGTCACTACGCCATTTGCTTTGGCAGCGAGCCAGTCGCTCGGCGGACAGCCTGATCTGGTGGCGCTGTTTGTGGTGGTCACCGGTGTGTTTGGCATGGCGATTGGCGACGTGTTGTTTTTACGTCTCTCTATTCGCGAAGGGATGGCGAAAGGTGCTGGATTCGGCGCGGCATCTCATGGTGCCGGGACTGCGCGGTCGTATGAACTGGGTCAACAAGAAGGCGTAGTTGCAAGCCTGGTCATGATGCTTTCAGGTGTATTGATGGTATTGGTTTCGCCGCTGGTGGCCAGGATGATGTTCTGAAGAAATTCCCCGATCAAGCGACCGGGGAAGGGGAGAGATTAATGCGCGCGGCCTTGCTCAACGCCAAAGCCAGTCTGGGAGCGGATAAACTGCGCACGGAACAGTTCACGCTCGCGCGCACCTTCCGCTGAATTATCCGTTGCCGAGAAGAACCAGATACCGAGGAATGCCACGCTGATAGAGAACAGCGCCGGGTATTCATACGGGAAGATGGCTTTTTCGTGACCGAGGATCTGTACCCAAATCGTCGGACCGAGGATCATCAGCACCACCGCAGTAATCAGTCCTAACCAGCCGCCCAGCATTGCGCCACGGGTAGTCAGTTTCGACCAGTACATGGAAAGCAGAATGATCGGGAAGTTACAGCTCGCCGCGATGGCAAACGCCAGCCCCACCATAAAGGCGATGTTCTGATTCTCAAACAGCACGCCGAGGATAATGGCAATCACACCGAGGATCAGTACGGTGATTTTCGATACCCGCAGCTCTTCACGTTCGGTCGCACCTTTTTTGAAGACGTTAGCGTACAGGTCGTGAGACACCGCCGATGCGCCCGCCAGCGTCAGACCCGCAACCACCGCAAGAATGGTGGCGAAAGCAACCGCTGAAATAAAGCCGAGGAACAGGTTGCCGCCCACCGCATTGGCCAGGTGAACTGCTGCCATGTTGTTACCACCAATCAGATGGCCCGCCGCGTCTTTATATTCCGGATTCGCACCGACCAGCATGATCGCGCCAAAGCCGATAATAAAGGTCAGGATGTAGAAGTAGCCCATAAATCCGGTGGCGTAGAACACGCTCTTACGTGCTTCGCGGGCATCGCTGACCGTAAAGAAGCGCATCAGAATATGCGGCAAGCCCGCCGTACCAAACATCAGTCCTAGCCCCAAAGAGAGCGCGGAGATAGGATCTTTCACCAGCCCGCCCGGCTTCATGATGTCGACACCTTTCGGGTGTACCGCCATCGCTTCGCTGAACAGATTGTTGAAGCTAAAGCCGACGTGTTTCATCACCATAAAGGCCATAAAGCTGGCACCGAACAGCAACAGCACGGCTTTGATAATCTGTACCCAGGTGGTCGCCAGCATGCCGCCGAACAGGACGTACATCATCATCAGCACGCCGACCAGCACTACCGCAATGTGATAGTTAAGGCCAAACAGCAGCTCGATCAGTTTACCTGCGCCCACCATCTGGGCGATAAGGTAAAGCGCCACCACCACCAGAGAACCACAGGCCGAAAGAATACGAATCGGCCCCTGTTTCAGACGGTAAGAGGCCACATCGGCAAAGGTGTAGCGACCGAGGTTACGCAGACGTTCGGCAATCAGGAACAAAATGATCGGCCAGCCTACCAGGAAGCCTAGCGAGTAAATTAAGCCGTCATAGCCGGAGGTAAACACCAGCGCGGAGATCCCCAAGAATGAGGCGGCGGACATATAGTCCCCGGCAATCGCCAGCCCGTTCTGAAAACCGGTGATATTGCCGCCTGCGGTGTAGTAGTCATTACGCGAACGTACGCGTTTTGACGCCCAGTAGGTAATGCCGAGCGTAAACACGACGAAAATCAGGAACATAATAATCGCCTGCCAGTTCGTTGGCTGACGCTCTACGGCCCCGCTAATAGCATCCGCGGCGTTAGCTGCGAAAGGGAGTGTGGCGGCAAGCGCCGTCAGAACTCTTTTCATGATGCTTGTACCTCATGCAGGACTTCGTTATTAAGACGGTCGAATTCGCCGTTCGCCCGCCAGATGTAGATACCAGTGAGAACAAAGGAGATCACAATTACCCCGACACCGACTGGAATACCGCGTGTGACGCTGGTGTTCGGATTCAGCGGGGTGCCCAGCCAGCCGGGCGCGAAGGCGATCAGTAAAATAAAGCCGATATAAACTGCCAGCATAATAATCGACAGGATGGTGGCAAACCGTTGCCGTTTTTCGACTAACTCCCTGAAATGCGCATTGTCTTCTATCCGCTGATAAATCGTACCATTCATCACAGATTCTCCAGAGGTAATGTAGGGATTGTTTTAATTCCCGCTCCCTTATGGGAGAAGGTTAACGCTTGGGTAACCCTTGCCGAATGTAGGCCGGATAAGGCATTCACGCCGCATCCGGCAATCAACGCCTGATGCGACGCTGTCGCGTCTTATCAGGCCTACAGCCGTTGCCGAATGTAGGCCGGATAAGGCGTTTACGCCGCATCCGGCAATCAACGCCTGATGCGTCGCTGTCGCGTCTTATCAGGCCTACAGCCGTTGCCGAATGTAGGCCGGATAAGGCGTTCACGCCGCATCCGGCAACCAGCGCCTGATGCGCCGCTGTCGCGTCTTATCAGGCCTACAAATCGTTTCCGACTTGTTGCCCGGAGCGCATCCGGCAATTGTGGGTTACGATGGCATCGCGATGGCCTGCTTCTCTTCAAGCAGCTTCTCGACTACGCCAGGATCGGCAAGCGTCGAGGTATCGCCCAGGTTGCTGGTATCGCCCGCCGCAATTTTGCGCAGAATACGGCGCATAATTTTGCCGGAGCGGGTTTTAGGCAGGGAGTCGGTCCAGTGCAGCACGTCTGGCGTCGCCAGCGGGCCAATCTCTTTACGCACCCAGTTGCGGACTTCTGCGTACAGTTCTGGTGACGGTTCCTCCCCGTGATTAAGCGTGACGTAGGCGTAGATCGCCTGACCTTTAATATTGTGCGGAATACCGACCACAGCGGCTTCGGCAATTTTCGGATGCGCCACCAGCGCCGACTCAATCTCTGCCGTCCCCAGGCGGTGACCGGAGACGTTCAGCACGTCGTCAACGCGCCCGGTGATCCAGTAATAGCCATCTTCATCGCGACGCGCGCCGTCGCCGCTGAAATACATATTTTTGAAGGTGGAGAAGTAGGTCTGCTCAAAACGTTCGTGATCGCCAAACAGCGTACGCGCCTGACCCGGCCAGGAGTCGGTGATCACCAGACTGCCTTCGGTGGCCCCCTCCAGCGGGTTACCTTCGTTATCGACCAGCGCTGGTTGCACGCCGAAGAACGGACGTGTTGCCGAACCGGCTTTCAGCTCGGTAGCGCCAGGCAGTGGCGTGATCATGAAACCGCCAGTTTCGGTCTGCCACCAGGTGTCGACCACCGGGCATTTCTCGTTGCCGATCTTCTTCCAGTACCACTCCCACGCTTCCGGGTTAATTGGCTCGCCCACGGAACCGAGAATGCGCAGCGACGAACGGTCGGTGCCTTCGATCGCTTTATCGCCTTCCGCCATCAGCGCGCGAATCGCCGTGGGCGCGGTATAGAGAATATTGACCTGATGCTTGTCCACCACCTGCGCCATACGGGCAGGCGTCGGCCAGTTCGGTACGCCTTCAAACATCAGCGTGGTCGCGCCGCAGGCCAGCGGGCCATACAGCAAATAACTGTGTCCGGTAACCCAGCCCACATCGGCGGTGCACCAGTAGATATCGCCCGGATGATAATCAAAGACATATTTAAAGGTCAGCGCCGCGTACACCAGATAACCGCCGGTAGTGTGCAGCACGCCTTTTGGCTTACCGGTAGAACCGGAGGTATAGAGAATAAACAGCGGATCTTCGGCGTTCATCTCTTCCGCCTGGTGCTGAGCGCTGGCTTGCTCAACCAGGTCGTGCCACCACAGGTCGCGCCCTTCCTGCCAGTCAATTTTTCCACCAGTACGCTTCAGTACCACCACATGCTCTACGCTGGTGACGTTCGGGTTTTTCAGCGCGTCATCAACGTTTTTCTTCAGCGGAATACTACGTCCGGCACGCACACCTTCGTCGGAAGTGATCACCAGTCGTGAACTGGAGTCGATAATGCGTCCGGCAACGGCTTCCGGCGAGAAGCCGCCGAAAATCACTGAATGTACCGCGCCAATGCGGGCGCAGGCCAGCATCGCGACCGCGGCTTCCGGTACCATCGGCATATAAATCGCAACTACGTCACCTTTTTTAATGCCCAGTTCGAGCAGGGTATTGGCGAAGCGGCAGACGTCGCGGTGCAGCTCTTTATAGCTAATATGTTTGCTCTGGCTGGCGTCGTCGCCTTCCCAGATGATGGCGGTACGATCGCCGTTTTCTTGCAGATGGCGGTCAAGGCAGTTTGCCGCCAGATTCAGCGTGCCGTCCTCGTACCATTTAATGGACACATTACCGGGGGCAAAGGAGGTGTTTTTCACCTTCTGGTACGGTGTGATCCAGTCGAGAATTTTTCCCTGTTCGCCCCAGAAGGTATCTGGTGCGTTAATAGATTGTTGATACATCGCCTCGTACTGCTGAGGGTTTATCAGGCAACGGTCTGCGATGTTGGCAGGAATGGTGTGTTTGTGAATTTGACTCATGCTTTTGTTCTCCTTGTAAGATGTTAATAATATGTGGCATAAGCGTTAAATGTAGGGGTATTGACAGTTTTGTTTAGTATTTGGGCGACAGATCACGCAAAAGTAGAATTGTGCAAATAAACGGCAGGGTAATTTTTGAAGGTCAGCAACAAAAGTTGATTAATTCTTTGAGGAACATGCAGTTATGCATGCTGTTGAAAAAGAGGAAGATACTGACTAACTCTAAAGTGGTATTTTACATGCACTTACAATTGATTAAAGACAACATTCATAGTGTGGTTATTTGTTACACATAGGGACGAGCAATGTCATGACAGTGTAGGTGCGGTTACTGTCGTGAAAAACAATAAAAACCGCCATTGCAACAATGGCGCAATTCGGATGAAGCCCTATGACAAGGATAAAAATAAACGCACGCCGTATCTTCAGCTTATTGATTCCTTTTTTCTTTTTCACTTCTGTTCACGCTGAACAAACGGCTGCTCCCGCAACACCTGTAACTGTGGAAGCGAAGAATGAAACCTTTGCCCCGCAGCATCCCGATCAATATCTCTCCTGGAAAGCTACCTCGGAACAGTCAGAGCGTGTTGACGCCCTGGCGGAAGATCCACGGCTGGTGATCCTGTGGGCAGGGTATCCCTTCTCGCGCGATTACAACAAGCCGCGTGGACATGCCTTTGCTGTGACCGATGTGCGTGAAACCCTGCGTACCGGTGCGCCGAAAAACGCTGAAGATGGTCCGCTACCGATGGCGTGCTGGAGTTGTAAAAGCCCGGATGTGGCGCGTCTGATCCAGAAAGACGGCGAAGATGGCTACTTCCACGGAAAATGGGCGCGCGGCGGCCCGGAAATCGTCAACAACTTAGGTTGTGCCGATTGCCATAACACCGCCTCACCAGAGTTCGCCAAAGGCAAACCGGAGTTAACCCTTTCCCGTCCGTATGCGGCTCGCGCGATGGAAGCCATTGGTAAACCTTTTGAGAAAGCCGGACGTTTCGACCAGCAATCGATGGTTTGCGGTCAGTGCCATGTGGAGTATTACTTCGACGGCAAAAACAAAGCGGTTAAATTCCCGTGGGATGACGGCATGAAAGTCGAAAATATGGAGCAGTATTACGACAAAATTGCCTTCTCTGACTGGACTAACTCCCTGTCGAAAACGCCAATGCTGAAAGCGCAGCACCCGGAATATGAAACCTGGACAGCGGGCATTCACGGCAAAAACAACGTGACCTGTATCGATTGCCATATGCCAAAAGTGCAGAACGCCGAAGGCAAACTCTACACCGACCATAAAATTGGTAATCCGTTTGATAACTTCGCCCAGACTTGTGCGAACTGCCATACCCAGGACAAAGCTGCCTTGCAAAAAGTGGTCGCGGAACGTAAGCAGTCGATTAACGACCTGAAAATCAAGGTTGAAGATCAACTGGTTCACGCTCACTTCGAAGCGAAAGCGGCGCTGGATGCAGGCGCAACGGAAGCCGAAATGAAGCCGATTCAGGACGATATCCGTCATGCCCAGTGGCGTTGGGATTTGGCGATCGCTTCCCACGGCATTCATATGCACGCACCGGAAGAAGGTCTGAGGATGCTCGGTACGGCGATGGATAAAGCGGCGGATGCACGCACCAAACTGGCGCGCCTGCTGGCGACCAAAGGCATTACCCATGAAATCCAGATCCCGGATATCTCGACCAAAGAGAAAGCCCAGCAGGCCATTGGCCTGAACATGGAGCAAATCAAGGCCGAGAAGCAGGACTTCATCAAAACGGTGATCCCGCAGTGGGAAGAGCAGGCACGTAAAAACGGTCTGTTAAGCCAATAACCCCGTTCCGCCTCGCAAGGGGCGGAAAACACAATGGAGTGAATATGAGCGTATTACGTTCGTTATTAACTGCCGGGGTGCTGGCGTCGGGCCTGTTGTGGAGCCTGAACGGAATTACCGCTACCCCTGCGGCGCAGGCATCTGATGATCGCTACGAAGTTACCCAGCAGCGTAACCCGGATGCCGCCTGTCTGGACTGTCATAAGCCAGATACCGAAGGTATGCATGGCAAACATGCTTCTGTTATCAACCCGAATAACAAACTGCCGGTCACCTGCACCAACTGCCACGGTCAGCCATCACCGCAACACCGCGAAGGGGTGAAGGATGTGATGCGCTTTAACGAGCCGATGTACAAGGTTGGAGAGCAGAACAGCGTCTGTATGTCCTGCCATCTGCCGGAACAGTTGCAAAAAGCGTTCTGGCCGCACGATGTCCACGTAACCAAAGTGGCGTGCGCCAGCTGCCATTCCCTGCATCCACAGCAAGATACGATGCAGACGTTAAGTGACAAAGGACGGATTAAGATTTGCGTCGATTGCCACAGCGATCAGCGCACCAATCCGAACTTTAACCCGGCGTCTGTTCCGTTGCTTAAGGAGCAGCCATGACCTGGTCTCGTCGCCAGTTTCTCACCGGCGTCGGCGTGCTGGCAGCCGTCAGCGGCACCGCAGGACGCGTGGTGGCGAAAACGTTGAATATCAATGGGGTGCGTTACGGCATGGTGCATGACGAGTCGTTATGCATCGGCTGTACCGCCTGTATGGATGCTTGTCGGGAAGTGAACAAGGTGCCGGAAGGCGTCTCGCGCCTGACGATTATTCGTAGCGAGCCGCAGGGCGAATTTCCTGATGTGAAATATCGCTTCTTCCGTAAGTCTTGCCAGCACTGCGATCATGCGCCGTGCGTTGACGTTTGCCCGACCGGTGCGTCTTTTCGCGACGCTGCCAGTGGGATTGTCGATGTTAATCCGGATCTCTGCGTCGGTTGTCAGTACTGCATCGCCGCCTGTCCGTACCGCGTGCGCTTTATCCATCCGGTCACGAAGACGGCGGACAAATGCGATTTCTGCCGTAAGACCCATTTGCAGGCCGGTAAGCTGCCCGCGTGCGTTGAGGCTTGCCCGACGAAGGCGCTGACGTTTGGCAATCTGGACGATCCCAGCAGTGAGATTTCGCAACTGCTGCGCCAGAAGCCCACTTACCGCTACAAGCTGGCGCTGGGAACCAAACCGAAGCTGTACCGCGTACCGTTTAAATACGGGGAGGTGAGCCAATGACGCAGACTTCCGCATTTCATTTTGAATCGCTGGTGTGGGACTGGCCGATTGCCATCTACCTGTTTTTGATTGGTATTTCTGCCGGTCTGGTGACGCTGGCCGTGCTGTTACGTCGTGTCTACCCGCAGGCGGGCGGTGCAGACAGTACGTTGTTGCGCACCACGCTGATTGTCGGGCCTGGCGCGGTGATCCTCGGTCTGTTGATCCTCGTCTTCCACCTGACAAGACCGTGGACCTTCTGGAAGCTGATGTTCCACTACAGTTTTACCTCGGTGATGTCGATGGGGGTGATGCTGTTTCAGCTTTACATGGTGGTGCTGGTGCTGTGGCTGGCGAAAATCTTTGAACATGATTTGCTTGCCCTGCAACAACGCTGGTTGCCGAAGCTGGGGATCGTGCAAAAGGTTCTGAGCCTGCTGACGCCCGTTCATCGCGGACTGGAAACATTGATGCTGGTGCTGGCGGTGTTGTTGGGGGCTTATACCGGCTTTCTGCTGTCGGCGCTGAAATCGTATCCGTTCCTCAATAACCCGATCCTGCCGGTGCTGTTCCTCTTCTCCGGCATCTCGTCTGGTGCGGCGGTGGCGCTGATCGCCATGGCGATACGCCAACGCAGTAACCCGCATTCCACGGAAGCGCACTTTGTACACCGTATGGAAATCCCCGTGGTATGGGGTGAAATCTTCCTGCTGGTGGCGTTTTTTGTCGGTCTGGCGCTGGGCGATGACGGTAAAGTGCGTGCGCTGGTGGCGGCATTGGGCGGCGGTTTCTGGACGTGGTGGTTCTGGCTTGGTGTCGCCGGGCTGGGGCTGATTGTGCCAATGTTGCTCAAACCGTGGGTCAATCGCAGTTCCGGCATTCCTGCCGTGCTGGCGGCATGTGGGGCCAGCCTGGTCGGCGTGTTGATGCTGCGCTTTTTCATTCTCTACGCCGGGCAGTTGACGGTGGCGTAAGCCAGAAAAGAGGTGGTTTCTGGACGTATTCCTTCCTGAAGTCGGTTTTCTGGCGTTGTTGTTAAGTCTCGGGGTCAACGTGTTGACCCCGTTGACGGCCTTCGCGGGAGTGCGGTTGCGCTGGCCTGCCATGATGCGACTCACTTGCATCGGCATTCTGGCGCAGTTCGCGCTCCTGCTGCTCGCCTTTGGCGTACTGACGTATTGTTTTCTCATCAGCGATTTCTCGGTCATTTATGTCGCCCAACATAGCTATAGCCTGCTGTCGTGGGAACTCAAACTGGCGGCGGTGTGGGGCGGTCATGAAGGTTCGCTGCTGCTTTGGGTGCTGCTGCTTTCCGCCTGGAGCGTGCTGTTTGCCTGGCATTATCGACAGCAAACCGATCCGCTATTTCCGCTCACGTTAACGGTTTTATCGCTGATACTTGCCGCACTGCTGCTGTTTGTTGTCGGATGGTCCGATCCTTTTGTGAGGATATTTCCGCCCGCAATAGAAGGGCGCGATCTCAACCCAATGCTGCAACATCCCGGTCTTATCTTTCATCCACCGCTGCTTTATCTCGGCTACGGCGGTTTGATGGTGGCGGCGAGCGTGGCGCTGGCGAGTTTACTGCGCGGCGAGTTTGATGGTACCTGCGCCCGAATTTGCTGGCGTTGGGCACTACCTGGCTGGAGCGCATTAACCGCAGGGATCATTCTCGGTTCCTGGTGGGCTTATTGCGAACTGGGCTGGGGCGGTTGGTGGTTTTGGGATCCGGTTGAAAACGCGTCGTTATTACCCTGGCTTTCATCTACTGCGTTGCTACACAGTTTGTCTTTGACACGCCAGCGGGGGATTTTCCGCCACTGGTCGCTGTTGCTGGCGATAGTAACTCTGATGCTGTCGCTGCTGGGCACCTTAATTGTCCGTTCTGGCATTCTGGTTTCGGTTCATGCGTTCGCGCTGGATAACGTCCGCGCCGTGCCGTTGTTCAGCCTGTTTGCACTGATTAGCCTTGCGTCTCTGGCTCTGTATGGCTGGCGAGCGCGGGACGGTGGCCCGGCGGTGCGTTTTTCGGGGTTATCGCGGGAAATGTTAATCCTCGCTACGCTGTTGCTGTTTTGCGCAGTGCTACTGATCGTGCTGGTGGGAACGCTTTATCCGATGATTTACGGCCTGCTGGGCTGGGGACGCCTCTCCGTTGGCGCGCCGTATTTTAACCGCGCGACGTTACCGTTTGCTCTGTTGATGCTGGTGGTGATTGTGCTGGCGACGTTTGTCTCTGGCAAACGTGCTCAGCTTCCGGCGCTGCTGGCGCATGCGGGCGTGCTGTTATTTGCCGCGGGGATTGTGGTTTCCAGCGTCAGCCGTCAGGAGATCAGCCTGAATTTACAGCCGGGTCAGCAGGTGACGCTGGCAGGATACACCTTCCGTTTTGAGCGCCTCGATCTGCAAGCCAAAGGCAATTACACCAGCGAAAAAGCGATAGTGGCACTGTTTGACCATCAGCAACGCATTGGTGAATTAACGCCGGAGCGGCGTTTTTACGAAGCACGTCGTCAGCAAATGATGGAACCGTCAATTCGCTGGAATGGCATCCATGACTGGTATGCGGTCATGGGCGAGAAAACCGGAGCGGATCGTTACGCTTTTCGTTTGTATGTACAAAGCGGTGTGCGCTGGATCTGGGGGGGAGGATTGTTGATGATTTCGGGCGCATTGTTAAGCGGATGGCGGGGAAGGAAGCGCGATGAATAAAGGGCTTCTCACGCTACTGCTGTTATTTACCTGTTTTGCGCGCGCTCAGGTTGTAGACACCTGGCAATTCGCCAATCCGCAACAACAGCAACAGGCGTTAAATATTGCCAGCCAGTTACGTTGTCCGCAGTGCCAGAATCAGAACTTACTGGAATCCAATGCGCCGGTGGCAGTCAGTATGCGCCATCAGGTTTACACCATGGTGGAAGAGGGGAAAAGTGAAGTCGAAATCATTGACTGGATGACCGAACGCTACGGAGATTTTGTTCGCTATAACCCACCGTTAACGGGTCAGACGCTGGTGTTGTGGGCGCTGCCAGTAGTGTTGTTACTGCTGATGGCACTGATCCTCTGGCGAGTGAGGGCGAAGCGATGAAACAGCCCCAAATACCGGTGAAAATGCTGACAGCACTCACGATTTTGATGGTATTTCTCTGTGTCGGCAGTTATCTGTTAAGTCCAAAATGGCAGGCGGTACGTGCGGAGTATCTGCGTCAGCGCGATCCGCTGCATCAGTTTGCCAGCCAGCAAACCCCGGAAGCGCAGCTTCAGGCATTGCAGGATAAAATCCGTGCTAATCCACAAAACAGCGAACAGTGGGCGTTACTGGGCGAGTATTATCTGTGGCAAAACGATTACAGCAATTCGCTGCTGGCGTACCGTCAGGCGTTGCAACTACGTGGTGAGAACGCTGAACTGTATGCGGCGCTGGCGACGGTGCTGTATTACCAGGCCAGCCAACATATGACCGTCCAGACTCGCGCAATGATCGACAAAGCCCTCGCGCTGGACTCTAACGAAATCACCGCTCTGATGCTGCTGGCTTCCGATGCGTTTATGCAGGCGAATTACGCGCAAGCCATCGAACTATGGCAAAAAGTGATGGATCTCAACTCACCCCGGATCAACCGGACACAGCTGGTCGAGTCGATTAATATGGCGAAATTGTTGCAGCGGAGATCAGATTAATCATCTGGTGATGAAGATTATGTTATTGAGCTGCATAAAAAATAATCGAATGAACATATAATCAAAAATAATCACCAATCAGTATTATTGCAGATTAAACAAATAAAAATCCTTCTATAACAAATGGTTATTCATTAATCCTGCCATAAACTCGCGTTATTATGCATTAATGCAGCGAAAAGCTCTGTTGTTAAAGGGTTGCGCAACATACCGCGCAAATGATACTGATCATAAGCGTTAAAAAAATCTACAAACCAACGCAACACAATTCATGCCCTGGCAGTATGTCACGTTCTCGCGTTTCTGAACGGGGAACGGCGCTCCATTGAGGAAGTTATTCTGATGAAAAATATAAAATTCAGCCTGGCCTGGCAGATTCTGTTTGCTATGGTGCTGGGCATTCTCCTGGGAAGCTACCTGCACTACCATAGCGACAGCCGCGACTGGCTGGTTGTCAATTTGCTCTCTCCGGCGGGTGATATCTTCATCCATCTGATCAAAATGATTGTTGTGCCGATTGTGATCTCCACACTGGTAGTGGGTATCGCGGGTGTTGGTGATGCCAAACAGCTCGGGCGTATTGGTGCGAAAACCATTATCTACTTCGAGGTGATCACCACCGTCGCCATCATTTTGGGGATCACTCTGGCGAACGTCTTCCAGCCCGGTGCCGGGGTGGATATGTCGCAGCTGGCGACCGTCGATATCTCGAAATATCAGAGCACTACGGAAGCGGTACAAAGCAGTTCCCACGGCATTATGGGCACGATTTTGTCGCTGGTGCCGACGAACATCGTGGCGTCGATGGCGAAAGGCGAAATGCTGCCGATCATCTTCTTCTCGGTGCTGTTTGGTCTGGGGCTTTCATCCCTGCCCGCGACGCATCGTGAACCGCTGGTGACCGTTTTCCGCTCCATCTCTGAAACCATGTTTAAAGTGACTCACATGGTGATGCGTTATGCGCCGGTGGGTGTGTTTGCGCTGATTGCGGTGACGGTGGCTAACTTTGGTTTCTCTTCTCTGTGGCCACTGGCGAAACTGGTGCTGCTGGTGCATTTTGCCATTCTGTTCTTCGCGCTGGTCGTACTGGGAATTGTGGCGCGCCTGTGCGGGTTAAGCGTCTGGATCCTGATTCGTATTCTGAAAGATGAGCTGATTCTGGCGTACTCCACTGCCAGCTCTGAAAGCGTGCTGCCGCGAATTATTGAGAAGATGGAAGCCTACGGAGCACCGGCGTCGATCACCAGTTTCGTGGTGCCGACCGGTTACTCTTTTAACCTTGATGGTTCGACGCTGTATCAAAGTATTGCCGCTATTTTCATCGCTCAGCTGTATGGCATTGACCTCTCCATCTGGCAGGAAATCATTCTGGTGCTGACGCTGATGGTGACCTCGAAAGGGATTGCTGGCGTGCCGGGCGTGTCGTTTGTGGTGTTGCTGGCAACGCTGGGCAGCGTAGGGATCCCGCTGGAAGGTCTGGCGTTTATTGCCGGTGTTGACCGTATCCTCGACATGGCGCGTACTGCGCTGAACGTGGTGGGTAATGCGCTGGCGGTGCTGGTGATTGCCAAATGGGAACACAAATTTGACCGTAAGAAAGCGCTGGCTTATGAGCGTGAAGTACTGGGCAAATTTGATAAAACTGCGGATCAGTAATTGAAGATTGCCGGGGGGATATCCACCCGGCAATGTGTGGATGCCTGACTGAGTAATAGCCTGATGTAGCGTGATTTTTGTAGGTCGGATAAGGCGTTTACGCCGCATCCGACATCAACGCCTGATGCGACGCTTGCCGCGTCTTATCAGGCCTACGCCAGACAGCGCAATAGCCTGATGTAGCGTGGTTTTTGTAGGTCGGATAAGGCGTTTACGCCGCATCCGACATCAACGCCTGATGCGACGCTTGCCGCGTCTTATCAGGCCTACGCCAGACAGCGCAATAGCCTGATGTAGCGTGGTTTTTGTAGGTCGGATAAGGCGTTTACGCCGCATCCGACATCAACGCCTGATGCGACGCTTGCCGCGTCTTATCAGGCCTACGCCAGACAGCGCAATAGCCTGATGTAGCGTGGTTTTTGTAGGTCGGATAAGGCGTTTACGCCGCATCCGACATCAACGCCTGATGCGACGTTTGCTGCGCCTACCTTAACCGTTGGTTAATTTTTCAAACTCTTCACACCCGGTATCAAACCCTTCCATACAGCTCAGGTTCAACCAGTGCAGCGCCTTTTGTTTGTTCTTCTCGATAAAACCCTCTTCACCGTTTAAGAACATCATTCCCGCCCAGTATTCGGAATAACCGGTTCGGGAAATCGCGGAGCTACGTTTGAAATACCAGGTTGCTTTGTCATCGTCGGCCTTAATGCCCACGCCGTTGGCGTAAATCAAACCAAGCAGCATTTGGGCATCGACGGCAGAGTCGTTCTCCAGATCTTCCGAGGCGTTTTCTAACAGCGAAATTGCCTTTGGATAATCCGGTTTACCCGCTTGCGTATTTACCAGAATATGCGCCAGCGTTACTTCACCTTCTTTACTGCCCGCTTGCGCTGCTTTCTCGGCAAGCACTTTTGCTTGTGGATAGTCCAGACTGACCGGATTGGTGATTTTGATCTGCGCCAACAGCGCGCAGGCATCGGCATCACCGCTGTCGGCGGCTTTCTGTGCCCAATATTCGGCTTTGCTCAAATCGCCGGAGCTAAACCAGCTGTCGGCAAGAAAATATTGTGCGCGTCGGTCTCCGGCCTCTGCTGCCTTTAAATACTGGCTGCCAGGCTCGGAGTCGTTCGCGTGGGCAAAGAATGTCAAAAACAACATCAAAGTGATAATTTTTTTCATTTTGATAATGAAGTTTGGTAGGGGAGAGACAGTATAAAGTGTTCGGGTGGACAAAAAAACAACTGTAAAAAGACCTGAAAGCAGAATGAATTAATGCAATGTCAGGTTTTTTAATCCATCCGATGTTCCCCCTTTTCCATGGCGTCGCGATCAAAAAATCGCTGAATTTTTCCCTCGGACATCAATGCCGCTCGATCAGACATATGCGCGATGACATCGGCATCGTGACTGACCAGCAGATATGTCATTTGGTGTTCCAGCTTAAGTTGATTCAACAAATTAAGGATTTCCGCTTGTACCGACATATCCAACGCCGAGGTGGGTTCATCCAGCAGAAGAAGTTGTGGTCGTAACAATAGGGCGCGAGCAATAACCACACGTTGCCGTTGACCACCGGAAAGCTGGTGTGGGTAGCGACGAGCGGCGTCGAAAGGCAAGCCAACCTGTTCCAGTGCAGTCTGGACGCGTTTTTCTATTTCTCTTTCGCCACGAATTTTGAGTGGTTCAGCCAGCGTTCGCCACAGAGTATGATTGGGATGCAACGAGGCATAGGGATCCTGAAACACCATTTGCACATTGCGGCGGAGATCGCCCTGAAAACGCATTCCTGGTTTGATGGTGTGCCCAAACAGTGACACCTGACCGTGCCAGTCGCGCTGTAATCCAGCAATTACGCGCAAAATCGTGGATTTTCCGCAGCCTGATTCGCCAATTAAACTAAATGTCTCTCCGGCATTAACCGAAAAACTGGCGGCAGAAACTGCGGTTTTCTCAGCAAAAGTCACCTGTAAGTGATTAATTTCAACAATCGTCATGGTATTTCTCCGGCGTCATTGCCGTCCTGTCCAGCGTCGGCAGCATCTGCCCGTAAGTTTGTGCATTTGGGCGGCAAGTCCACAGTGTGCGCGTGTAAGGATGCGTTGCTGTAGGTAGCGCAGCAGCGTGCATTTCATCCACCTTATTTCCCTGATACATCACCAGCACCCGATGGCAAAATTGGGCAACTAATGGCAGGTCGTGACTGATCAGCAACATTGCCATCTGACGTTGTTCACACTGGGTAACCAGCAGTTCCAGAATCTGATTACGCAGGCGCACATCCAGTGCTGATGTTGGCTCATCGGCAATCAATACCCGGGGATCGTTGATGAGCGCAATTGCAATCATCACTCGCTGCCCCATGCCGCCAGAAAGTTCACGAGGATAGCTTTGCAGTACTCGCGTATTGAGGCCGACAGCCTGAATTGCGGTGTTTATTTTCTCTTCTTTCTCGCGGCGGTTCAGACGTTGATGGAGCGTAAGCGCCTCTTCCAGTTGCGCTTTTACTGTCTTTACTGGATTAAGCGCGTAACGCGGATCTTGCAATACCATCGCGATATCGTTACCGCGCAACTGTTGCCATCCACGCGCGTTAAGGGTGAGTGCATCACGCCCCAGAATGTTAAGTGTGTCCGCGGTTACTACACCCGGTTTACGCACCAGCCCCATCAGGGCGCGGGCGGTCATGGACTTACCTGAACCCGACTCACCGACCAGCGCCAGACGTTCATTGCCTAATGTAAAACTGACATTGTTGACGACCCGGGACTCCGGATAATCGACGCAGAGATTGTTGATACTAAGACGTGAGTCAGTCATGTTGAGGCTCCAGAACATCGCGCAAGCCATCACCCAGCAGATTAAAGGCCAGACTGGCAATTAAGATAATTGCGCCGGGAGCGGCGGCAATCCACCATTGATCAAAAATGACCTGCATACCGTCGGCGGTCATGGCTCCCCATTCCGCCATTGGCGGGCGAGCACCAAGCCCAAGAAAACCCAGGCCAGCAGCCGCCAGAATGATACCCGCTAAATCCAGCGCCAGACGGACAATGGCAGATGGCAGGCACAATGGCAAAATATGACCAGCCAGCAGACGCCTGCCGCGGATGCCCATCATTTCTGCGGCGGCAAGATAATCACTGTGTCGCAGACGTTGGATCTCACTCCGTGCCTGACGCGCATAAGCAGGCCAGGTGGTTAATGCCAGCGCCAGTGCGCCGTTAACCAGCCCCGGCCCCAGCATGGCAACAAAAGCAAAAGCCAGAATTAAACGCGGCATTGACATTACTACGTCAGTAAAACGCATCAGCACGCGTTCCAGCCAGCCGCCGTAGTACCCGGCTAAAATGCCAATCAGCAGACCGACCGGGAGTGTAATGATTGTCACCAATGCCACCAGCCCCAGTGCCGGACGGCTGCCGTAGATTAAACGTGAAAGTAGGTCTCGCCCGTAACTGTCAGTGCCGAGCCAGTGCTGACGACTCGGTGCTTGTAACCGCGCCGCCGCATCCTGCCAGTTAGGATCGTGAGGTGCCAGCCACGGCGCGAAGAGCGCAATTAGCATCAATAACAGGATAATTATCAACCCGCAAAACGCGGCGGGTGAATGGCGTAAACGGCGTAAAAAGAGAAACATCGGCATCAGCGTAACCTCGGATCGGTCAGCCGGACCAGCAGGTCGGTTAAGTTATTTATCAACACAAAGCAGACGCCAATCAGCAGCGTTCCTCCCATGATTGCTGTGGTATCACCCGCGAAGAGCGCTGTAGTGAGGTAGCGCCCAATACCTGGCCATGAAAAGACGGTTTCTGTCAGTACCGCGCCTTCCAGCATTGATGTATAGGCGAGGGCGATAACAGTGAGCAAGGTGCCGCGAATGTTGGGTAAAACATGACGTAGCAAAATTGTCATCTCGCTGGCTCCTTTGGCGCGCGCCAGCAGAATATATTCTTTATTCATTTCGCCAAGACAGGCGGAACGAGTCAGGCGCGTAATACTGGCGAGCGAGAAGTACGCCAGTAATAAAACCGGAAGTATCAAATGGTTGATTGCATTGGTAAATGCCTCGCGATCGCCAGAAAGCCACGTATCAATCAGCGCAAATCCGCTACGGGGTTCTATGGTGAATTGATAAATATCATCCAGCCTGCCCGGCCCGGCACTCCATTGCAGTCTGGCGTAGAACAGCGCCAGCATCAGCAGACCAAGCCAAAAAACAGGGACGGAATTTCCCAGTAGAGTTAATGTTCGCACGGTGAAATCCAGCGGAGAACCGATATAACGGGCGCAAAGTACACCCGCAATGACGCCGACAACAGCACCGACAATAAGCGCCAACGTTGCCAGTTCAATGGTCGCCGGGAATGCTGATAGCAAGTCCTGGAGTACTGGTTGCCCGGTGGAGCTGGCGATGCCCAGATCGCCGTGTGCCAGATTCATCAGGTAATGCCAGAACTGGACGGCTAACGGCTGATCCAATCCTAACTGGTGGCGTACCTGATCATAGGTGGACTGGCTGGCGTGATCGCCAACGATTTGTAGTACGCGATCGACCGGTGAGAGAGCCGAAAGCGCAAAGGTAATCAGCAGCAGGCCGAGTAGCGTCAGAGCAACGGTAAACAGCCCTTGCAACAGCGCGAGCAGAGGGCGCTTGCCTCGCCATCTCGCGCGAGTGGAAAAAACGACAGACATGATCTTTCCATACAGTGATAAATCAGCGGCTGGCCTGCAATACAGGCCAGCCCTGGTACCGCGCCCGGTAACATGGCTGGACGCGAGTTGCATACAGGGTTATTTGGTTACCTGATCAAACCAGACCATATCGGCATTCAACCCTTGTTGATACCCCTGCACATTATCACGCATGACAATTTGCGTTTTGCCTTGATCAATAAAGACATACGGGGAACTACGTTGTAGTTCTTGTTGCATTTTCTTATACAAATCAAGACGTTTAGTGCTATCAGGTTCAGCGATGGCCGCCAGCGTTTCTTTGTTCAGTTCCGGGATTTTCCAGCCGTTTAACCCGGCAACGGTGCTGGATTTGCCATCGTTATAGGCGAAAGAGCTGGCGTTGGAATGTGCGTCAAAATAATCAGGCAACCACATACGAATGGCCCCCTGATGCTGGTGGGCGCGAACGCGAGAGTAGACCTGACTCCCTGCGGCTGGCAGCAAATCAACTTTTACACCGCCCTGAGCAAAGCTGGCCTGAATTGACTGCGCGATGGTAATAAATGGCGGTTTATTTTCGACATCAAGCGTGAAGTGCGGGTCTTTGATTCCGGCTTTAGCGAGGCTCTCTTTTGCTTTGGCTGGATTAAAGGTAAACGGTGTTTCTTCCAGTGCTCCAGGAAAGCCCACGGGCAGGAAACTTTGATGGGTAAAATATTGTCCTTTTAAGAGATTTTTGGTGATGCCGTCGTAATCGACCAACCAGCGAGCGGCCTCCCAGAACGCAGGATTACTCATCAGCGGGTTATCCTTGTTTCCGGTATTGAAGGCCAGGTAGTTCTGTTCGGCGGAGGCAATGCTCATCACTTTTACGCCAGGTTTACCCTGTAATGCATCGATTTGATCGGCTCCCAGGTCACGAGCCATATCCGCATCACCTTGTTGGATCAGCAGGCGACGTGTTGCCGGATCGGGAACATTTTTGATGATGACGCTTTTCAGTTTCGGGGCGCCGGTTGGTGAGCTGGCGTTGGCTTCCATCACGATGGCCTGATGCGGTTGGTAAGTACGCATTTTAAACGCGCCGCTGCCAGCGGAATGCATCTTCAGCCATTCATTACCAAAGTCGTTATTTTTGGCGTTTGGCGCAACCAGCTTCTCGTCAACAATTGAGGCGATTGGTGTGGAGAGAATATTCAGTGCCAGCGCCGGGCTGACGTCGGCACTCCATTGTACCTGGACGGTATGGTCATCGATTTTCTTTAACTGGCTGGCGATATTTTCCGGCTGCCATCCCAGCACATTGAGAATAAACGCACCGGATTTATTCAGTGTGACAGCCCGGACATAAGAGTAAATCACATCTTCCGGGCGTACCGGATTACCAGAGGCAAATTTCGCATCGCTTTTCAGTTTTATGGTTAGCGTTTTGGCTGCGGGGTCAGCCTGCCAACTTTCCGCCAGAATCGGAGTGATTTTCGTCGGATCATTACGGTCCGGTTGTACTACGCGTTGATACAGACTTGGTACAGTCTGAATACTTGAGAGTTCATTAGCTTCTGCCGGGTCCAGACTCACAATATCATCCAGCCCCTGGGCTACAACCAACGTATTAGGCGGTGTAGCGGCAACGGTTGTGGCGGAAATTGTGCTTAAAACCAGTAAAGGTAATAGTTTTTTAATCATATGCTTCCCAATCCCTGAAATTACTTTGAGGTTATTAATATGCTATCAGACGGGGTTTCGCTGCATTAATCGCGCCAGAATATCCCGTTAATAGAACGAGTTAAACGGTCGATGATTTCTCACCTTACCGAAATTTTGTTTATCAAATGTAAAGTATTATTACGTTAGGCCGCGATGAGAATTGAGTAAAGATAATTCTCATTTGCAATCGTGACTGGAATAGAAGAACAACCGAGAAGACGTCGCTAATAACCAGGATGGGCTGGTTTGACTGCGCAGGTATGTATAAAAAAATCCGGAAACAGAGAGTCGTTTCCGGATTGATACAAAGGCGTTGGGTAATATCGCCGCTTTTAACGTGAGTTTACGCGGTATTACGCCAGTGCCGCTTCGCGCAGGCGAGTTTTCAACTTGTTGTACTCGTCAATCACGTACTGCTCGGCGGCGCGCTGATCGGCGATCGGCTCGACGCGCACGGCGCAGTATTTGTATTCCGGCGTTTTCGTAATCGGGCTTAAGTTTTCGGTCACCAGCTCGTTACAGGCACCAATCCACCACTGGTAGGTCATGTAAATCGCCCCTTTGTTCGGACGATCGCTGACCTGCGCACGGGTGATAATTTTGCCTTTACGCGAGTGCACCCAAACCAATGCCTCATCTTCAATACCCAGACGTTTGGCGTCTTCGGTATTGATTTGTGCGTAGCCAGGTTCATCAGCCAGCGCCGCCAGTGCCGCACAGTTACCGGTCATCGAACGGCAAGAGTAGTGACCAACTTCACGCACCGTTGACAGTACCATCGGGTACTCGTCGGTGAGTTTGTCGATTGGCGCTACCCAGTCGCAGGTGAAGAACTGCGCCAGACCGTTCGGGGTATCAAACTTCTCTTTAAACAGATAAGAAGTTCCTTGATCGGCATCTGAAGTATCGCGGCAAGGCCACTGAATGAAGCCCAGTTCGCCCATTTTCTCGTAAGTCGCACCGTAGAAATCCGGGCACAGATGACGCAACTCGTCCCAGATCTCCTGGGTGTTGTTGTAGTGCATCGGATAACCCATACGAGTGGCAATTTCACTGATGATTTGCCAGTCCGTTTTCAGATCCCACTTCGGCTCAACCGCCTTGAAGAAACGCTGGAAGCCACGGTCAGCCGCAGTAAACACGCCTTCATGCTCGCCCCACGACGTTGACGGTAAAATGACATCCGCCGCCGACGCGGTTTTGGTCATAAAGATGTCCTGAACGATAACCAGTTCCAGATCTTCAAAGGCTTTACGTACTGCCGACAGTTCCGCGTCAGTTTGCAGCGGATCTTCGCCCATAATGTACGCCGCTCTCACTTCACCATGCGCCACGCGGTGCGGCAGCTCGCTGATGCGATAGCCGGTATGAGCAGGCAGGCTTTCCACGCCCCAGGCTTTGGCGAATTTCTCGCGGTTAGCCGGATCTTTCACGTACTGATAGCCCGGATACGTATCCGGCAGCGCGCCCATATCGCAGGCACCCTGCACGTTGTTCTGACCACGAACCGGGTTTACACCCGCATGTGGCTTACCGAGGTTACCGGTCAGCATCGCGAGGCTGGTCAGAGAACGCACGGTTTCCACGCCCTGATAGAACTGGGTTACCCCCATGCCCCACAGGATGGCGGCGCTTTCTGCCTGGGCATACATCCGCGCCGCCTGACGAATCTCACTGGCGCTGACGCCGGTGATATCTTCAACCGACTCCGGCGTGTAGCCTTCAACGATTTTACGATACTCTTCAAAGCCTTCTGTACGGGAAGCGACGAACGCTTTGTCGTACAGATTTTCTTCAATAATGACATGGCCCATCGCATTCAACAGCGCGATGTTCGAGCCGTTTTTCAATGCAATGTGCATGTCAGCAATGCGCGCGGTTTCAATTTTGCGCGGATCGCAGACGATAATTTTCGCCCCGTTACGTTTAGCGTTAATTACGTGATTCGCCACGATTGGGTGGGAATCCGCCGGGTTATACCCGAAAACGAACACTAAATCGGTATTATCAATTTCGTTAATAGCATTGCTCATTGCGCCATTACCGACCGATTGGTGCAGACCTGCAACCGATGGGCCGTGTCAGACACGAGCGCAGCAGTCAACGTTATTGGTACCAATAACGGCGCGCGCAAATTTTTGCATTACATAGTTGGTTTCGTTACCCGTACCGCGCGAGGAGCCGGTCGTCTGGATGGCATCCGGACCGTACTTCTCTTTGATGGCGCTCAGGCGCTCGGCAACGTAATTCAGTGCCTCATCCCAGGAAACAGGTTCGAGTTTGCCGCCACGCTGGCGACGGATCATGGGGGTTTTCAGGCGCGGGGTCAGGATCTGGGTATCGTTAATGAAGTCCCAGCCATAATAACCCTTCAGACACAGGGTACCCTGGTTGGTTTTCCCCTGCGCTGCCTCCGCCCGGACGATTTTGCCGTTATCGACGACCAGGTTGATTTTGCAACCTGATGCGCAATAGGGGCAAACCGTGACGACTTTTTTCATCGGTCTCGCTCCAGTTAATCAAATCACGCATACGCGCTCTCGACTACAGTATGCATCTTTTATGCCACATTTTATTTGGGGTCATTCCCTGATATTACGGGCACTATTTATTCAAAACTCTGACGAAAAACAGGCTGTCGTCAGTTTTGACGTGACGAAACGAAATACCGCGTGACAGCCATCACGCGGTAGACATTTTATTTTTTCTCGACGACGGGAGCCGTCTGATACCCGCCGCCCAGCGATTTCATCAACTGAATGCTTTGGATCACCCGGCGGCTGTCCAGCATCAGTAATGACATCTCCTCGGCAAGCACTGGCAACCGGGCTTCGGTGGCCTGTAAGCGGCTGGTTAAGCCGCGCTGATAGGCGGCCTCGGCTGCGCGCTGGGTGAAGCGCGTTGCTTCTACGCGTTCAGCCTGCATCTCTCGCTCGTCGTTGAGCGTTTGCAGACGTGTGCCGTTGACGGCAACGTCACGCACCGCGTTCAGTACTGACTGGTTGTAACGTTCAATCATCATGTTGCTGGCGGCGCGAGTGCCTTCGAGATTGGCATTCAACCGTCCACCGTCAAACAGCGGCAATTTCAGACCCGGGATGAAGTTGAACTGGCGACTGGTTTTTTTGAATAAGGTATCCAGGTGGATGGAGTCCAGACCGAAAAACGCTTTGATATCAAAGCTCGGGTAGAACAGCGCCCGCGCGGAATCCACCTGATCTAATGACGCCTGAACATACCAGCGCATGGCTTGCAGATCCGGGCGTCTGGCGAGCAACTCATAAGAGAGCGTTGCCGGAATGCCGGTCTGTACTCGTGGTAATGCCACCGGTTTGATCTCCGGCATATCGCTGGCTCCCGCGCCAATCAATGCACGCAGAGATTCTCGCGTTTCAGTGATTTGCCCTTTGACGGCAGCAATTTGTTTATCGACCGCCAGAATCTGTGCCCGCGCGCCGTGGAAAGGCACTTGCGCTTCCAGACCGTGCGCCACTTTACTCTGGTGCGCTTTCACCGCGTAATCAATCACATCGCGAGTTTGTTCTAACAGATCGAGCATCTGATAGCTGGCCTGCATACTGTAATAAAGCTGCGCTACGCCCGTGGTCAGCGATAGCTCTACTGCTGCGGTTTCTGCCAGCGCGGCATTATGCGCGCCAATGGCGGCAGCAACCGCTGAGCGATGCACACCCCACAAATCGAGATCCAGTCCGGCAAACAAACCGACTGTGGCTTCCGTATAGTACGGCCCGTCCATACCCAGTGCTGGCGCATCCATCGCATAAGGGCTTAAAAAGCCGTTCGCCGAGACGCGTTGGCGGTTGAGCATCCCTAACGCTGCGACCTGTAATTGTGAACCGGCATCTAACAAATCGGCCTGGGACTGCGCTTTTTCTTCCCGCAGTTTCGCTTCGGCGAGGGTGTGTGAACCACTTAGCGTCCGTTGGATCAGCGCATCCAGCTGCGGGTCATTGAGTTGTTTCCACCACTGCGCCTGCGGCCAGCCGGAGCTGGCAAGATGAATATCATCGGCCAGTTTGATTTGTTCCGGTTTGAGCTGTTGATGAGGCGCAGAATCCTTACGTACCAGGGCACAGCCGGAAATCAGCGTCGTGCTGCCGAGAATGCTGCACAACAGCAGACGTGAAAGTTGACGATTGATCATTGCGTGGCTCCTTGTGCCTGTTCCGTGGCGGGCGTTAATGCCGGGGCTGTCCAGTCTGGCAAGCGGGCGAAAAGCTGGCAGACGTGTTGCTCCTGTTTTAATAAGGTCGGCAGGATGGCCTGCGAGGCGGGTGTTTCTTCAAGCGTTATTTGAGGAGAACGGCTGAGTGCGGTTGCCAGACCGGCGGCGTATTTCTCCAGGGCGTCGGCAAACTGACCTGCTCTGTCCGGCTGTAGTGCGTTATCCAGCGCCTGCGCCGAGTTCCAGGTGGCATCCCAGGCGTGAAGAATATCGCGGCCCTGACGAATAACCGTTTGCGAACGTTCAATCAGTAATGCGCGTTCTTCGCTGTCCAGTTGACGCTCCAGCACCACGCGTTGGCACATCTCTTCACAGGCATTAAACGCCGCATGCAGACCTATGCGAATTTGCAGATAAGTGCGCAGAGCCGTGACTTCCTGCTGGCGTGGGATCCGCATTACTTTACTCAACATACCCAGCGCGCCAGCCAGTTTTTGCGGCAGCGTGCGCGCTTCGCTTTCAGGCCAGACAAAGGTGTAAATCACCGCGGACACCACGGTACCAATGATGATACCCAGGGCGCGATCGCGAATTTCCACCAGGTCGTACACCGGGCCAAAAACGTTTTCGAGCGTGGCGAGCGCGAAGGTGACCACCATCTGTGTGCCGATATAAGAAGAGCGTTCAGAGCTGGTGGCAATCCATGCGCCCAACAGGAAAATCGGTGCCAGCACAAACAGCAATTCGACAATATTGTCCAGCCAGGGCATGACCAATAACGTGAATAACAGCGCCAGAATCGCGCCGCAAAAGGCCCCGCCAAAACGCAGCACCATCTTCTGGTACGACGAACCGACATTGGGATTAGCGACGATCACGCAGGTCAGCATACAGGTGTGAATGCCTTCCCAGTCCACGCCGCTGTAGAAGGTGTAACAGATCAAACAGGCGAGCAGCGTTTTTACCGCGTAGCGCATATAGTCTGGATTGGTAAAGGCATCGGCGACCATTGATGGCGGCTTGGCTGCAGGCGTAGGCGGCGTATTCGGGTCCATCTGACCCAGTTGCAATAACGTCTGGCAGATATTCTCCAGGTTACATTCTCGTGCCGCCACCGCTTCATCTTCACTAAGCCGCCAGTCGCTTTGCCAGCACTGACCTTCGGCAATGGTATGTTGCAGCTTGTTGATTTCTGAGACTAATTTTTGCCGAAATTCAATAATTGCCTGAGAATCAGCAAAAGAGGTGGGATCGTAGCGATTCAGCGTCGAGTAAATGTAGGTTACCGTTGCCACGCAGCTTTGCCACCATGCGCTCTGGGTTCGCCAGTTGGCATCATCCGCGAGGCAAAAGACATTGAGTTTTTGCAGCGCCAGCGCCTCTCTTTCAATCCGCGTTTCGGGTAGCGGTGCGAGGCTGTCCGTCAGGTGGCTAATGGCATCATCAAGCCGATCATTAAGCGCCTGATGCATCTGCGTAATGGCACGACTGGGAAACCACAGCACGCCGATTAACGTCATCAGCAAGGTTGGATAGAGGCCAACAACGATACACCACAGCGTTAAGCGCACGACCACTTCCGGATAGTCGAGCATGGCGGGGAAGGTTTGCCCGTAAATAGCGACAATGGCGACGGCGAAAAAGACCAGTCCCAGCCGATGGGTGCGCATCAAAAACATGCAGCCCATCAGGATCGGCCCGGAGATGATCAATCGGATCAACGGTTCGCCATATGACCATTTGTAGATCAAAAACAGGCTGCCGATCTCCAGCACCGTGGCAACCACAAACAAGATCGCGACAAATTTGGTGTAAAACGCGTTCGACTGAATACCGTAAAACAGCACTGCCAGTGATAACGCCACAAAAGGGATCTCAAAAGTCATCGAGATCAGAATCACCAGCAGGCAGCCTACCCAGAGTTGCATAGTCTGTGGCACGCGCCCTGGTCGCCGCTCGCTTAACTCTTCATGAAAGAACGCCAGCAGCCTGACCACCGGTAATGGCAGGGAGTTGAGCGCGCTCATTATTGTGGCTCAAGATTAGCGACTGCCGAAGCGCCGATGCGGAACATTTCCGGGTCAGGTTTATCAACCATGATTTTGACCGGAAAACGCTGGGCAACGCGGACCCAGTTAATAGACCGTGACACTTTCGGCAGGCCGCCCAGCACCAGGCCGCCGTCATCCGGTAGCACGCCGTAGCCAATCGAATCCACTTTACCCTCGAAGGTTTTGCCGCTGTCGCTCATCAGGCGAATGGTTGCGAGTGTACCCGAGCGAATATTTTTCAGATCGGTTTCGCGGAAGTTGGCAATCACGTACCAGTGACGAGTGTCGATTAGAGTGAAAATAGGGCGCATCGCAGATGCAAACTGCCCGACGGAGGTTTTGAGGGAAATGACCCGGCCATCAAACGGCGCGCGAACGGTCGCCATTTCCAGATGCAGTTTCGTCAACGCAATATCCGCTTCGACTGCCGCACGTTGCGCCACCAGCGCATCCACGCCGCTGACGGCGCTGGCGGCTGACTGCGCCTGCAACAATACGGCATTAAGGTCCGCTTCTGCCGCACGCTGTGCGGTTCTTGCACGGTCAACCTCTTCCGCAGAAACAAAACCTTCTCGCAGTAGCGGTTCGGTACGGCGTAACGTATCGCTGGCTTGTTTCGCGGCGGCACGGGCTTTTTCTACCGTGGCATTAACCGAGTCGGCACCAAACTGTTGTGCGTCAACGCTACGCTGGGTGAGCATAATTTGCTTATCCAGCGCCGCGAGGGAGGCTTCAGCTTTCGCCAGATTGGCTTCGTACGGGCGCGGATCAATGCGGAACAGCAAATCGCCCTGTTTCACCGCCTGGTTGTCGGTGACTGCCAGTTCTACAATGCGACCGCTGACTTCCGGCACCACATCAATGGTATCTGCTGACGCGTAAGCGTCATTAGTTGATGGCGCACTGTCTACGCGCCAGATAACGAAAACAAGGGCAACCAGCGCCAACGCAACCACTAACAGAGCAGGGAATTTACTGCGAGGAGCTTTTTTCGGCGTACTTTCCATGAGCGCGTCTCAAATAGATTAGAAAAATGCCAGCCAGAACAGCATGGCGTAGAGAGCAAAAAGGGCGGTATAAATAATTCCGACAAATGCCAGATTGATATTTGTCCGCTGAATAATTCGCCTCGTGATGAGCGTCAAAATAAGGCTGGCAATAGCGCAGAAAAACCAGCCGGGATAATAAGCGCCGATCACCGGGATCGCCGGAGATAATGAGCATCCCGATACCATGAAGACGGGAATTATCCAGGCTGTCTTTTTGAGTTGCATCGCCATGCGAGAGAGAACTGTTGGCATATTAAATACATCCTGTCTGCTGCGAACAATATCTGTAGTGAATATCAATAACCATTGAAGGCGTCAGTATGGCTATTTTCTTGATGAATAAAAATAGCTTTATTCAGCCACCGCATTCATAACTTATATATTTTATGTATTAATTTGCTGTATATATTTTTAAAATAAATGCTTTTGGGGGCTTCAGCGCCCCCAAAAGCGAGTGACATTAATTTGGGGTTACGATATTCACCCACAAATCGAAATTATCCAGACAGGCGATAATTTCTTCCAGTTTCGCGCCATTGCCAATAATTTTGGCTTTCTTCGCTTTCACCAGATCGGCCATTTTAGCCTGTCCGGTCAGCACGGTGTGCAGATCTTCACGGCTAATGTAGAAAGAGGCGTCGGCTTGCGATTGCAGCGTTTTACGGTAGTTAAGCACGCTATCGTTCAGCATCAGGTTAAGGTTATCGCCGTTGCTCATATTGAAGTTCAGGCTGATATTTTTACCTGCGGCTTTCGTGCTATCGAGGCGAACGGCCATAAAGTCGAACAGCATTTCGACCGACATCCCGCGAATGGTGTCCGGGGAACCGGTGGTGCCGTGGCTGAACTTATGCACCCCTTCGCGCAGCTCTTTCGCGCCGGTCAGGTAGAAACCGCGCCATGTGGCGGACTCGGCCTGATAGCCCAGCTGTTCAAAGTTATTCGCTTGCAAATTCTTCGCGACCTGGTCACCCGGGTTGGCGGCAATCACCTGTTTCAGCAGTTCTGCCGACCAGCGATAATCACCTTGCTTGTTCGCTTCTTGCGCCAGGTTGATGACGCGGGCAGAACCGCCCAGCGCCTGCACGTAACGTTTACCCATCTCCACCTGACCATACGGATGCAGGTTAGCCGGGTTACCGTCGTAATAGCCAAGATAGAAGTTATATACCGCGCGGGCGTTGTGGCTGACAGAACCGTAATAGCCGCGGCTGGCCCAGTTATTGGCAAGCGCAGGCGGCAGCTTAATCATGTCGCCGATTTCATTCATGGTGTAGCCCTGGTTCGCCAGGTGCAGGGTCTGGTCGTGAATGTACTTGATAGTATCGCGATATTTACCAATATAATCATTGATATGCTTATTGCCCCAGACCGGCCAGGTGTGCGGCATAAACAGTACTTCCGCGTCGTTACCCCACATATCCAATGTTTCGTTCAGATACTCGGTCCACTTGCTGGTGTCGCGGGTTTTCGCGCCGCGCAGGGTGTAGAAGTTGTGCAGGGTATGCGTGGCATTCTCGGCGGTACACAGGGCTTTCAGGGCCGGAATATAGAAGTGCATTTCCGCTGGCGCTTCGCTACCTGGGGTCATCAGGAAGTCAAACTCCAGGCCGTCGATAATCATCTTCTCGCCAGTTCTGACGATAGTTTTAGTCGGTGCAATAATGCTCGGGTCGCCCGTTGCCAGCGTCACGCCAAGGCCATTACCCACATTGCCTTGCGCGTTGTGCGGCAGTAACAGACCGTAAGAGTAGAGCGCACGGCGGCTCATGATGTTACCCGCCAGCACGTTTTCGCTGATGGCTTCGTCCATAAAGCCAGCCGGAGCAATCACCTGAACTTTGCCGGATTTAACATCGGCTTCAGAGATAATACCTTTCACGCCGCCATAGTGGTCGGCGTGGCTGTGAGTGTAGATAACGGCAACAATCGGTTTTTGCGGACGATGCTGGAAGTAAAGGTCAAGTGCGGCTTTTGCGGCAGGTGGCGTCACCAGTGGGTCAATAACAATAATGCCTTTCTCGCCCTCAACGAACGTAATGTTAGAGATATCCTGGCCGCGCACCTGATACATTTTATCGGTGACTTTGAACAGGCCTGAAATGCCGTTGATCTGCGACTGACGCCACAGGCTTGGGTTTACGGTTTCCGGCGCAGCGGCATTAATATCAAATTTGTAATCATTCGCGCGGTAGTAAATTTTACCGTTCGCATCACGCAGAATACCTTCATCCAGCAGCGGAGCGATAAATCCACGCTGGGCATCGTCAAAATCCTGACGATCGCTAAACGGTAATGATTTGGCGTAATTCTGATTAACCTGTTGGGTATATTGAGTGGCGGCTTTCGCTTCATCTGTTGCGTAAGCGGTATTTATCATCATGCCGCTGGCGGCAGTGAACGCAATAACAATCCTGCTCAAACGGAATAACCGAGAGTTATTCATATAAATCTCCATTTATCATTTATGTCGTAAATATGTAATCCATGCAAAATACGTCATTTAAAGCTGGCGTTATCATAATTCTGAAATTGCGACTTTAATAAGTGGAAGTGTGAGCGGAACGAGCCATTTTATTAGGCATTTGTGCTGAAGAGGGAAAATTACAGTAGAACTATCATTGCTGGGAATAATATGGGCTGTTTTATGTAATTATTATATATATTGTACCTGTCGTTGGCACAGCGGGATATTGCGCTACTGTGCCAACGCTTTACTCATGGGACTTTAGCACAGGACTGTAGCAAAAAACGTTGATGCGCCAATATTGCTGCACCCTGAGCGCCATTAAAGTCAGAAGATGAGGCGGCAATAAAGCGCACGACCTGATACGGCAGTGGACGGCGCAGGTACTTTTGGGTCATGGCAATGAGAGTCTCGCGTGGGAAGGCGGGCATATCCATCACGCCACCACCCAGAATCACCGCATCGGGATCGAACAGATTAATGCTGGTGGCAATGGCTCGTGCCGCGTTTTCAAGCAGACTCTGGACGAAAGGGGCGTTTTCCGCATGGACGAAAAGATCGCTCAATGGGTAATTTCGGGACTGTTGTTCGTACCAGCGTCTTAGCGCCATTCCAGAGCAATTGGTTTCCAGGCACCCAGGATTACCACACGCGCAGTGTTGGGTCATATCTCCCAGGGGGATATGGCCCAGTTCGCCTGCCACACCGTGTGCACCCGTCCACGGCGCACCGTTCATCCACACTGCGAACCCCATCCCCGTACCGAGATAGGCTGCCAGAACCAGTTGTTGCGTAAGGCGATTTTCTACTACGTCCCAGGAGAGTTGCAGGTTAACGTCGCGGGAAAACTCAACCGGACAATTCAGCGTATTTTCGAGCTTATCGGCGAGATCATATAAATCTGCCGCTGTTAACGGCAGGTTAGGCGTAGAAATAATGGTGCGTTTATCTTTACTGACCAGCGCCGGAAATCCCATCACCAGACCATGACAGCGAGCGTTAAAGCGCCTGAGTTGCTCGTCAATCATTTCGCCGATACCCGACACCAGGTCGGGAGCAATAACTTCTGCGGTCCGCTTTTTTTCGCAGTGTAGCGTTTCACCTTCTGCTGTCCGCAGACAAAAGCGGATATGCGTTGCCCCCATATCCACGCCCGCTACGACGTTATGCTGTTTTTGCATGAGGCTGTACCTCGCTTTTTGCAGCCAGAATCTGCGCGGTCATAATTCTCCATGCTTCGTCGATATTTTCCGCATGATTAAACAGGCCGGAAGTGCCGACGATAAAGACATCCGCCCCTGCCGCCATTAGTTTTTCGTAAGTTGCCTGGTTGCAGGAACCGTCCACCTCAATTTCGTACTCCAGACCTTCTCGTTCACGCCATGCCTTCAGTTCGGCAACTTTATCCAGCATTTCAGGAATGAAGGGTTGTCCGGCAAAACCGGGATCGACAGTCATGACCGTAATTTTATCAGCCTTATGGATATAGTATTTCATGGCCTCAACCGGCGTTTCCGGATTAAGAATCAGCCCCACTTTCATGCCATGACGGCGGATTTCATCAATCAGGCGGAATGCCTGACCGTTGATAGTTTCCGGATGCAAAGTGATGAAATCAGCTCCCGCACGTGCCAGTTGAGCAATGTAATCCTGCGGACGCGTTACCATCAGATGGCAGTCGAGCGGTTTACTCGCCAGTTTTTTTACCTGGCTTACGAAGAACGGTGAGAGCGTCAGATTCGGCACAAAGTGGCCGTCCATGATATCGATATGAAAGTAATCGGCATGGCTGTCGATAAATTCGATCTGTTCTTTAAATTTCAGCAGATCCATACACATTAACGAGGGGGAGATTTTCATGTTCAATTCCTTACTTACTGATAAGACGGTCAAGGGCGACAGCCGCGATAATTAATCCGCCCATCACCACCAGTTGGTAATAGGTTTGTACCTGCAAAATATTCAGACCGTTGTTGATGGTGCCGATGATCAACCCGCCAATCACCACAGAGAAAATGCGCCCCTTGCCGCCGAAGAAACTGGTGCCGCCAATGATGGCGCTGGCAATGGCATAGGTTTCAAAACCCATACCGGCAAGCGGTTCTGCGGCACCGAGTCGTGCAGTTGAGACGACGCCTGCCAGACCTGCACAAACACCGGAGATGATAAACACCACCAGGATGTGGAATTTCACGTCAATCCCGGAATAGAACGCCGAGTTTTTGTTGCCGCCCAGTGCGTAGATGTTGCGCCCGAGCCGCATACGCGTTGTCAGAAACCAAAGGATGAGCGCGACAATTAGCGAGAAGATAACGGGGACAGGTATCCCAATTACGCTGGCGGCAAAGAAGTTCACGAAGTCAAATGAGAAGCCGTATACCGAGTTGGCATCGGAGATCACCAGCGTGATCCCACGGAAAATAGCGTTGGTGCCAAGGGTGATAATGAACGGGTGTAGTCCCGTCCAGTTGACCAGGCAGCCGTTGATCGCCCCCAGTGCGCCGCCAACCAGTACACCGCCAATTAGCGCCGCGAGAAACGGATCAATACCTGCCAACATCAGTTTAGCGGTCACCATACCGGAAAGCGCCAGAATCGCGCCAACCGAAAGGTCGATACCGGCGACCAGGATAGCGAAGAATTCCCCCATGCCGATCAGTACCGTCACGGAGCTTTGCACAAAAATCTGGGTAATATTATTGGTGGTCAGAAAATATTCTGGCGACAGCGAACCAAAAATGGCGACGATGATCGCCAGGATAAAAAAGGTGCCGTATTTATCCCAGAACAGCGCAAAGTTGAACGGTTTCTTCTCGCTCGCTTCGCTTTTTACTCTTGTGGTAAAGCCCATGCCATAATCTCCTCTTCGCTCATGTCATCGCGATTAGTCAGGATTTGCGTCAGTCGTCCTTCGCAGAACACGGCGATGCGGTCGCAGACGGTGATAATTTCAGGTAGTTCAGATGACACCATCAGGATGACTTTTCCGTCGTCCGCCAGTTGGCGCATCACTTTGTAAATTTCGGCTTTCGCGCCAACGTCGATGCCACGGGTAGGTTCATCGAAAATGATCACTTCCGGGTGACAGCACAGCCATTTGGAGATCAGGACTTTCTGCTGGTTACCGCCGGAGAGTTCAGTGATGTTCTGGTTTACCGAATGACATTTCAGCGCCAGCAGTTCGCGCTGGGCTTCAGCGGTACGTTGCTCGTCAACTTCATGAAACAACCCCATCGCGCCTTTATAGCCGCCGTCTTTCAGACTGCGGCTGATAGCTATGTTCTGAGCGATAGAAAAGTTGGGGAAAAAGCCGTTATCCCGGCGGCTTTCAGTGATGTAAGCCATCCCTTTTTTCACGGCATCCAGGGGAGAACGTGGAGAGATATCTTTGCCATTAAGACGGATTTCTCCGCCAGCGCGTTTATCAACGCCAAACAGGCAGTTCATCAGTTCAGTACGTCCGGAACCGACCAGCCCGGCAAAGCCTAATATTTCTCCCCGGCAGACGCTAAATGAGATATCCCGGACCTTTTTTCTGTCACGACTGGTGACGTTGCGCACCTCAAAAACCGTTTCGTGCGCAAGGTTGCTGACATTCTCCTTCATCGCGTTAAAACGGTTTTGCAGTTCGCGGCCTACCATCAGACGGACGATATCGTCATTTGACACATCGCTTACCATGCCGCTGCAAACGCTGCTGCCGTCTTTCATCACCGTATAGCGGTCGCAAATACGGCGAATTTCCGCCAACTTATGCGAGATATAGACGATGGCCGTACCCTCTTTACGCAACTGATTCATGATCAGAAACAGATAGTCCACCTCTTTATTGGTGAGTGAGGAGGTGGGTTCATCCATGATGATGACTTTGGCATCGAGCATCAGCGTTTTGGCAATTTCCAGCATCTGCTTGTGGCTGATAGATAAATTCGCCACTTTCTCATCTAAATCAACTTTCAAGCCCACGCGTAATAACATCATGGCGGCGCGGACACGCATTTCTCGCCAGTCGATAATATTGACGCCACAGATTTTTTTCGTCAGATGACGACCAATATATAAATTTTCCAGTACGGTTAATTCATCAATAACGCTGAGTTCTTGATAAATAATCCCGATGCCGAGTTGTGCCGCTAATTTATGATCCAGCTTGTTATAGTTAATGTTATTAATGGTAATGGTGCCTTTGGTCGGCTCATGTATCCCGGATAACACTTTCATTAGCGTAGATTTACCCGCACCATTTTCTCCTAGTAATGCATGTATTTCACCAGGATAAACCGTTAAATTAACCGACTTTAATGCGTGAACCGGACCAAAGGACTTGCCGATCCCCGCCATCGATATATATGGCGTGGCCATAAATAACCTCTCTGCACGAAATATCGTATTATTGCCTGATGGCTACGTTTATCAGGTCTACGTTCAGGTTATTTTGTTGGCCGGATAAGACACTTCATTAGCATCATCATCCGGCATCATTCAGTTTTATTGAGTGACCAGGATTGAATCGACCAGTTTAAATTCCGGTGCTTTATCCAGCGGGATAACCTTGCCGGATTTTTCAGCGTCAACCATCAGCTTCAGACCCGTTGCGCCGATATCCGCCGGGTTCTGGGCAACCGTCGCGGTCATTTGTCCGGCTTCCACCATTTTGCGGGCTTCCGGAATGCCATCTGTACCGACGACCAGCACTTTTCCCGTTTTTCCGACGTTTGCGACAGCCTGAGCAACACCCATTGCCATCGTGTCATTCGCGCAATAGATCGCTTTAATATTCGGATTACGTTGCAACACGTTAGTGGCGACATCCAGTGCTTTAATACGGTCCCAGTCGGCAGGCTGGCTGGCGACAAGCTTGATCTGGCTTGCTTTTTTGAAGGCTTCGGTGGCGCCATTACGACGCGCTTCACCGGAGGCGTTACCGGCTTTACCCTCAATGATTGCGACTTCACCACCTTCAGCGCCCAATTTGTCAATAATGAACGACGCGCCTTTCGCCCCGACAGCAACATTATCGGTGGTGACAAAACCTTCCACATTACCGCCTGCTTTTTTCAGATTATCCATGTCGATTTTTTCATCGAGATTGACCAGATAAATGCCTTTTTTCCATGCGCGGGCGACAGGCATGACCAGGTTCACTGAGGATAATGGTGCGAAGGCGATACCTTTGTAATTTTTATTACTGAGATCTTCAAATAACTGCAATTGAGATTGAAAATCGCCTTCTGAAGGAGAGGCAAAAATATCAACGCTGACGCCCAGCGTTTTTGCTTCATCTTCAATGCCTTTTTTCATATCTACCCAAAATGGATTGGAGAGTGTTTTCAATACGACGGCATATTCGGCGGCAGCAAAAGCGCTGGTTGACAACATTAAGCCCACGAGTGTGCCGCTGAAATATTTCAGATATTTATTCATAATCATGTTCTCACGGTAAGGGGATAGGTAACTCCGCGATGGCGGAATTACCTTTTTCTTATTTCAGCGCGCCTGGTGAGAAGAAATCAACAATTGCGCCGGTTTTTTGCATATTAATATTAGCTTGTTCAATGTTGAGCTGGGCGACAGAGACAAAAAACGCGTCCAGCAAAGTTAGTTGTAATATTCTTGCCGAGGCATTACGACCTAATAACGGTGTTTCCGGGGCCGGTGAGCAAATAATATAATCGGCCAGCTTCGCTATCGGTGAATGGTAGCTATGCGTTATACAAATAATCTTTGCCCCGTTCTTTTTTGCCAGTTCTACAGCCGCTTTTACATCACTGGTTCGCCCGGAATGGGTCACCACCAGCACCACATCTCCTTCCTGTAACAACGAAGCAGACATCATCATGATGTGAGCGTCCGGATAGGCCTGGCAGCGTACGCCAATGCGCAAAAACTTGTGCTGTACATCAGCACAGATTGCATTTGATCCTCCGGCACCGTACAAATCCCGCTGTCTGGCCTGATAGAAAAAGCGGGCGGCACGGTGGATCTCATCAACGTTGACGATCGACTGACCTTCCATAATGGTGCGTAAAGTGATGTTAAATACCTTATTCACCACATCCTGCGGCGCTTCATCAAAAGCCAACTCGGAAGGCAATACTTGTTCTGACTGAGAAAAATAATCTTCCAGCGCACTGCGTAAGTTACGAAAGCCGCTAAACCCCAGCAGCTTTGATACCTTAACGATCATCGCTTCAGATACCGCCAGAGCTTCTGCGACATCTTTAATTGCGGGTGCACAACTCAGGTTACCGGGTTTGAGTAACCACTCCACGATGCGGCTTTCGTTTTCTGTCATTCCTTCCTGCTTCATTCGCAGGTAAGGCGCTAACCCGATACCGTTCGGAAGCGCTGAATCAAACTCTGACTGGCTCATCACGTTCTCTTGTCCTTGAATTGAAGACGCCACTATATCACCACAGCAAGAACAGAAAAGATGCTGGCAACTTCACAAAAAAATAAAATTTATAAAGTTTGTTTTGTTGTGAATAATGGAGAGTGGCTTAAAATTTCATTTCATTTAATCACTTTAAAAACATGATGTTATTTGTTTTCCTGGTTTATTAGATGATAGATGTTGCTGGATAGTGAGTGTCTTTAACGCTATTGCGCTGCCAGATGTAACTCTGTAAAACAGATCGGGAAGGCGGATTTCATCGATTTTGGGTGTTTTTAATTCATTTACATCACAAATGTTTTTTGATTGTGAAGTTTTGCACGGGCGGGGAAGATGAATGAAAAAGATTGCATTTGGCTGTGATCATGTCGGTTTCATTTTAAAACATGAAATAGTGGCACATTTAGTTGAGCGTGGCGTTGAAGTGATTGATAAAGGAACCTGGTCGTCAGAGCGTACTGATTATCCGCATTACGCCAGTCAAGTCGCACTGGCCGTTGCTGGCGGAGAGGCTGATGGCGGGATTTTGATTTGTGGCACTGGCGTCGGTATTTCGATAGCGGCGAACAAGTTTGCCGGAATTCGCGCGGTCGTTTGTAGCGAACCTTATTCCGCGCAACTTTCGCGGCAGCATAACGATACCAACGTGCTGGCTTTTGGTTCACGAGTGGTTGGCCTCGAACTGGCAAAAATGATTGTCGATGCGTGGCTGGGCGCACAGTACGAAGGCGGTCGTCATCAACAACGCGTGGAGGCGATTACGGCAATAGAGCAGCGGAGAAATTGAGATTCATCCACTACTTGCATGGATGAGTAATGACTAATGTGGATAGAGTTTCTTTTTGAGGTTGGCTAATGAAACGCTTTCCGCTATTTCTTTTATTCACCCTGTTCACGCTGTCCACCGTTCCGGCCCAGGCCGATATTATCGATGACACCATTGGCAATATTCAGCAGGCGATTAACGACGCTTATAACCCTGACCGTGGGCGAGACTATGAAGATTCGCGCGACGACGGCTGGCAGCGTGAAGTGAACGACGATCGGCGCAGACAATATGATGACCGCCGCCGCCAGTTTGAAGATCGCCGCAGGCAGCTGGACGATCGCCAGCGCCAGCTGGATCAGGAGCGTCGGCAGCTAGAAGATGAAGAGCGGAGAATGGAAGATGAGTATGGGCGTTGATGTTGAGTTTAGAGCAGGCATCGCCCCTCACCCATCACGCCACCCCAATCTCCATCCCATCAAACCCCGCCTCAAACCCCGACGGCAGTGCGTTTTCCATCAGCCACGCATCAAACTGGTGGTTGATATGGGTCAGAATCACCCGTGGCGAGCGGATAACCTGATTCAGCGCAAGCACGGTATTTAAATCACAGTGATTACGCGGTGCATCCTCGCGCGGCGGGTGGCTGCAATCAATCACCATTACCTGCGGCTGATTATTGCGTAAAAATTTCAGCGTTTTTTCCGGCAAGCCAGCGGTGTCAGACAGCCACGCCACCCGGCTGTGTGCCGTTTCCAGCAGATAACCGAAGGTCAGTTTTGAGTGGTTGAGCGGCAGGGGCGTGACCTGTAACCCCTGTAAATCAAACACCACAAACGGTTCCATCGTGTGGCTGAAATCAAGCAGGCCCGGATGTTTAAACAGATCGTCGCAGCCCTGTTCATCCGGCGGGCCGTAGACCGGGATCTGATCGCCCACGCCCCAGCGCAGCGGAAACAGCCCCTGGACGTGATCCATATGATAATGCGTCAGCAAAAACTGCTGGAACGATCCTGGCGACCAGCGATCGGCGAGATCGTGCAGCCCGGCGTCGATCAGGGTGATTGCGTCGTTAAACTTTACTACGCCGCTGCATGGCTGGCGGCGATACTGCGGCGAGCGTCGTGCTCTGGCGCAGGCCGCGCACTCGCAGCCCCATGCCGGAACGCCCTGTGCGCCGCCGGTGCCGGTGAGCGTGAGGGTCAGGCTCATATTACAGCGCCTTCGTGAAGCGGAAATGGCTCTGTTCGTAGCCTTCGCGCAGATAGAAACGGTGCGCGTCGTGGCGCTTCACGTTGGTGGAAAGTTCGGTCATTTCGGCCCCAGCCTGGCGGGCTTCTTCTTCTGCCCATGCCAGTAATTTACTGCCGACGTTCAGACCGCGCGCCTGCGGCATCACCACCAGTTCCTGAATTTCGCCGATCCAGTTGACATGATGCAGATGAAACTGCAAATGCAGGCCGATCATGCCGACAACCTCGCCATCCAACAGCGCCAGATGGTAGCGCATATTCGGGTCACGCAGGTTGGCGTTAAAGCCCACGCGAAACGCCTGGTGGTCAAACTCCGCTTGTTTTAGCTCACAAATCAGCGCGTAAACCGCGTCGGTGTCGTACTGCGTTGCCGGGCGAAGTTCACAAGCAGGCATGGTGTTTCTCCTTCTGATGAATCAGCGACAGCAGCGTGTCGACCGACTGGCGCAGGCTGCCGTCATTATTGAGCGTATGGCAATCCTGAGGAGTATAGCGGGCGGCGCGCGCCAGCCGGGCGTTAATTTCACTGGCGTTTTCACGGCCACGGTTTTCCAGGCGCTGGCGCAGGATCTCTGGCGAAACCTGTAAACAAACGGGCAGCAGCGCCGATTGATAGCGCGCCCGCGCCTGCGGCAGATGGGCGCGTGAGCCGTTGACCACCACGTCAAATCCAGCGTGCAGCCAGAGGTCAATCTCGACGCCGACGCCATAATACAGACCGTTAGCGTGCCAGCTTAAGGCCAGAAGGTTCTGCCCCGCGCGGGTAAAAAACTCCTGCTCGCTCAGGGCGATATGGTTTTCACTTCCGGCGCTGGCGGCGCGCGTGATGTAGCGATGCGCTACCAGTAGCTGAGTTTGTTCCCGCTGGCGGAGTTCCGTCAACAGACTGTCTTTTCCGGAGCCAGAGGCCCCCATTAACCAAATCAGTTTTCCCGTCATCAGAACACCCTTTTACCCTGACGCCAGACGTGGTCGATATGAATGTGGTTGCCCTTGCGATGCGCCAGCACCAGGTCGGCGCGTTTGCCCTCGCCAATCACCCCGCGATCCTGAAGATTAAGCGCCTGCGCCGGATTTTTAGTCACCAGCTTCACCGCCTGCGGCAGCGTAAAGCGGTTGCTCTCGTCATCGGCGACGCGAAATGCCGCATCGAGCAGGCTGGCGGGGTAGTAGTCGGAAGAGAGGATATCCAGCAGGCCAAGCTGCGCCAGTTCACTGGCCGCCACGTTGCCGGAGTGCGAACCGCCGCGCACGATATTCGGCGCGCCCATCAGCACGTTCATGCCATGCTTGCGCGAGGCTTCTGCCGCTTCGAACGTGGTGGGAAATTCGGCGATCACGCTGCCAAGCTGGTGGGATTCGGCAACGTGGGCGTGCGTGGCGTCATCGTGGCTGGCGAGGGCAATGTGTCGCGCGCGGCACATTGCGGCGATAGTTTCGCGATTAGGCTGTGACCAGCGTGCGGCAAGCGCCAGCTGTTCCTCTTCGTACTGCTGCATCTGCACATCGGTGAGCGAGTATTTGCCCTGATAATACTCGCGATACTTCTCGCGGTTGGCGAACTGGCGCTGGCCTGGCGAGTGATCCATCAGCGACACCAGCGTCACCGGTTCGCGCTGCACCAGTTTTTCAAACAGCGGCAGCGTGGTGTGATGCGGCAGTTCGCAGCGCAGATGCAGACGGTGCTCGGCGCGGTTGACGCCGCGTTTCTGCGTCTCTTCGATGGCGTTGATCATCTTCTCCAGATTCTCCAGCCGATCGCCGCCGTCGCGCACGTCGCCAATCGCCACCGCGTCCAGCACGGTGGTGATGCCGCTCGCCACCATCAGCGCGTCGTGGCTACTCATTGCCGAGTGGGCGGGCCAGTCCACTTTTGGACGCGGGGTGAAGAATTTATCCAGATTATCGGTATGCAGCTCAATCAGCCCCGGCAGCAGCCAGCCACCTTCGCCGTCCATCGCTTCCGGCTGGCGGCTCTGGCTTTCGGCAAAGGCGCGAATTTCGCCATCCTGTACTTCCAGTGAACCGTGCACCACTTCGTTTTCCAGCACCAGTTTGACGTTATTGATAATCATGAAGAGACTCCCATTGGGTGCAGGCGGTCGGCGACTTGCTCGCGCACGGTTTCGTCATGGAAGATACCGACGATGGCCGCGCCGCGGGCTTTGGCTTCGCGGATCAGTTCCACTACGGCGGCGCTGTTTTTAGCGTCCAGCGAGGCGGTAGGTTCGTCGAGCAGCAGAATGGGGTAGTCGACGATAAAGCCACGGGCGATGTTGACGCGCTGCTGTTCGCCGCCGGAGAAGGTCGATGGCGCAAGGTGCCACAGGCGTTCAGGCACGTTCAGGCGGGTGAGGAGACGCGCGGCTTTAGCGGCGCAGGCTTCACGCGGTACGCCGGTATCGAGCAGCGGCTGCATCACCACTTCCAGTGCCGAAATACGTGGGATGACGCGCAGAAACTGGCTTACCCAGCCGACAGTGGTTTTGCGGATCTCCACCACTTTGCGCGCTGGCGCGGTGACCAGGTCGACCCATTCATCACCGTGTTTGATCTGGATTTGCCCTTCGTCGGGTAGATAGTTGGCATACAGCGAGCGTAGCAGAGTTGATTTTCCACTGCCGGAATGGCCGTGGAGTACCACGCATTCGCCGGCGTTGACGGTGAGTGAGGCGCCTTGTAATACAGGCAGGCGCACGCCGTTTTGCTGGTGCAGGATGAAGGTTTTACTGACGTTTTGTACGTTAATCATTTTTCGCCTCGTGGTTCGGGTGTCGGATGCGACGCTGATGCGTCTTATCCGACCTACGGGGAGCGCATTTGTAGGCCGGATAAGGCGTTTACGCCGCATCCGGCACCAGCTCAATTCTGCAAAACCGATGACACCAGCAACTGGGTATACGGATGGTGCGGGTCGTCGAGCACCCGGTCGGTCAACCCACTCTCCACCACTTTCCCTTGCTTCATTACCAGCAAACGGTCCGCCAGCAGACGGGCGACGCCTAAATCGTGGGTGACAATCACCACCGCCAGGTTAAGCTCCATCACCAGACCGCGGAGCAGGTCCAGCAGGCGCGCCTGTACCGACACATCCAGCCCGCCAGTGGGTTCATCCATAAACACCAGCTTCGGATGCGTCACCAGGTTGCGGGCAATCTGCAAACGTTGCTGCATGCCGCCGGAAAAGGTGGTCGGCAGGTCGTCGATCCGGTTGGCGGGAATCTCCACCTCTTCCAGCCATTTCTGCGCGGTGGCGCGAATATCGCCGTAATGACGCGCTCCGGTTGCCATCAACCGTTCGCCGATATTGCCGCCTGCCGACACCTGGCGGCGCAGGCCGTCAAGCGGATGCTGATGCACCACACCCCATTCGGTGCGCAGCAGGCGACGGCGGTCGGCCTCGCTCATCGCGTACAGCGAACGGTTCTCGTAGCGAATTTCCCCTTGCTGTGGTGTCAGGCGGGCGGAAATTGATTTCAGTAGCGTGGTCTTCCCGGAACCGGACTCCCCAACAATGCCCAGAACTTCTCCCGGCCATAAATCAAAAGAGACATCGCTGAAGCCTTTGCCCGGGGCATAAAGGTGGGTCAGGTTATTGATCGAAAGTAACGGTTGATTCATTGGCTTTTGGCCTCGCTCTGTTGGCGGCAATAATCGGTATCGGAGCAGACAAACATGCGGTTTCCGGCGTCATCCAGCACCACTTCATCAAGATAGCTGTGGGTCGATCCGCAGATGGCGCATGGTTCATCCCACTGCTGGACGGTGAACGGATGATCATCGAAATCGAGGCTTTCCACGCGGGTAAACGGTGGCACGGCATAGATGCGCTTCTCGCGCCCCGCGCCAAACAGTTGCAGGGCGGGCATCATGTCCATTTTCGGGTTATCGAATTTCGGGATCGGCGACGGGTCCATTACGTAGCGCCCGTTCACCTTCACCGGATAGGCGTAGGTGGTGGCGATATGACCGAAGCGGGCGATATCTTCATACAGTTTCACCTGCATCACGCCGTACTCCTCCAGCGCGTGCATGGTGCGCGTTTCCGTCTCTCGCGGCTCAATAAAGCGCAGCGGTTCGGGGATCGGCACCTGGAAGATAACTATCTGATCTTCGGTCAGCGGCGTTTCGGGTATGCGGTGACGCGTCTGGATAAGTGTCGCATCGTCCGTGCGCTCGGTGGTGTTCACCCCGGTCACGCGCTTAAAGAAGTGACGAATCGACACGGCGTTGGTGGTGTCGTCTGCGCCCTGGTCAATCACCTTCAACACGTCGCTTTCGCCAATCACGCTGGCGGTGAGCTGAATGCCGCCGGTTCCCCAGCCGTAGGGCATCGGCATCTCGCGTCCGCCAAACGGCACCTGATAACCGGGGATTGCCACCGCTTTTAAGATGGCGCGGCGGATCATGCGTTTGGTCTGCTCGTCGAGGTAGGCAAAGTTGTAGCCGCTCAGATTAGCCATGGTTCTGCTCCTGTTGCAGACGTTTGAGTAGCTCCAGTTCGGCCTGGAAATCGACGTAGTGCGGGAGTTTGAGGTGCGAAACAAAGCCTGCGGCTTCGACGTTGTCGGCATGCGCCAGCACGAACTCTTCATCCTGCGCCGGGCCTGTTGCGTGCTCGCCGTATTCCGGTGCCCGCAACGCACGGTCAACCAGCGCCATCGCCATTGCTTTGCGTTCGCTCATGCCGAACACCAGCCCATAGCCGCGTGTAAAATGCGGTGGTTCATCCGGCGGGTCGATAAAACCGTTGACCATTTCACACTCGGTCATCAACAGTTCGCCGACGTTCACCGCAAATCCCAGCTCTTCCGGCACAATAAATATATCGATATAGCCACTGCGAATTTCGCCTGCGAACGGGTGATTGCGCCCGTAACCGCGTTGGGTGGAGTAGGCCAGCGCCAACAAATAGCCTTCGTCACCGCGCATTAATTGTTGTAGACGGGAAGAACGCGAACAGGGATAAACCGGCGGCGTGCGGGTGATGTCGTCCGGTTGTGCGCCGCTATCTTCTTCAAACTTCGCCAGCCCCTGACGCGCCAGCAGGCTGAAGACATGTGGCGACGGTTGCTGTTCGCTGTCAGCGGTGGTCAGCGTTGGCGTTTCGCCGTTTGCCAGCAGGGTGAAATCGAGCAGGCGATGGGTGTAGTCGTAGGTGGGGCCAAGCAGTTGGCCGCCGGGAATGTCTTTATAAATTGCTGAAATACGCCGTTCGAGACGCATCCCGGTGGTGTCGAGCGGCTCACTGACCGCCAGCTTCGCCAGCGTGGTGCGGTAGGCGCGCAACAGGAAAATCGCTTCGACGTTATCGCCGCAGGCCTGTTTCAGCGCCAGCGCGGCCAGCTCGCGGTCGGCAATACCGCCTTCGGTCATCACGCGATCTACCGCGAGGTTAAGCTGCTGTTCAATCTGGGCGACGCTCAGTTCAGGCAAATCAGTATCGCCCCGGCGTCGGCTCTCTTGCAGGGCGTGGGCGGCGTCGATCGCCTTTTCGCCCCCTTTCACGGCAACGTACATCAGCACACCTCCACATGAGTGGTTCGCGGAATAGCCAGCAGGCGCTCGCCGCAGGTCAGGATCAGGTCGATGCCGAGCGGGAACGGGTGCGGGCGCTCGGTAAGTTCATGAAGAATGCACTTTGGCAGTTGCGGGGCGATCATCCGTTCTTCGGCAATACCTGCGCCGGTGAGGCGCAACATACGCCCACCGCTCAGGCTGGTGACCTGTAAAATCAGCGTTGCGCCCGCTTCTGGTACAACGGCAGTGCCGGTGGAAAGGGCGTTGAGCTGCTCGCTGGAGATCGCCTCATCTGTTACCGCGAAGGTCGCCTGTTCCGGCTGATTAACCAGCGACGCGTTGGTATGAAAACGCAGGCTCTGATTGACGATATCGTTGCTCAATGGCGCGGCAAGCCACACCGGCGTGTCGTTATCGGCCAGCGTCAGCAGCACGCTGGTGGTGGCGATATTCAGCGGCTGCCAGCCGCGCTTGAGCTGATGCAGGGCGACAATCACGCCCGGCTCGCTCATGGCCTTTAACAGGCGACGAAAACTGTGCTGGGCATCCTGCACGGGAAGCATAAAAGCGGTTTCCAGGGTCATGCGTTGTCTCCGCGAACCATCGTAAAGAAGTCGACCCGGCTGGCGTTCACTTCGGCCTGACGCGCGGCAATGCGTGCCATACGGTCAGCGTCCAGCGGGGCGATAAGGGTTTCTGATAAGTTTTGAAAGTGGCGGTTTTGCTGCATCAGCGCATCAATCAGCGCACAACGTTCGGCGTGCTGTTTGTCGCGCCCCAGCACCCAGCTATAGCCGAGCGTGCCGTCAGTCAGACGCACGGCGGCGCGGGTGAGCGTGGCGTCGCCAGCAAAAAAGCGTTCGCCGGTGCCGCCCATTCGCGCCTGAATCTGCACCAGGCCAGTTTCAGCGGCGCGGATCACCTCATAATCGGCGTTGATGTTCAGCGCGTTCAGGCGGGCTGCCAGTTCAGCCGGTTGGCTGTGCGCCAGCACGGACATCCAGTGCTGGCGGGTCGCGGTATCTGCGTGCATTCAGTGCTCCATAGTGAGTTCAATCATGTCGGCGCGCGTCAGGCTGACGGAGTACTCCGCCGGACTGTTTTCACCGTCACGGTGGTTAAGGGTGCGCACGCACAGCAGCGGCGACATATTCGGGATTTCAAGACGCTGGCACTCTTTGGCCTGGGCGCGGCGGGCGCTGATCCGCGTCTGGCTGCGGCGTAGCGTAATCCCCGTTTGCTCGCGCAGAAAATCGTGCAGCGAACCGCTGTCAAAGCATTGAAGCGTTGGCCAGAGCGTGAGATCTGCGAAGTAGTGGTCGATTAAACAGAGCGCAACGCCGTTGACCCGGCGCAGGGTGCGCAGGTGGATAACGTTCTCGCCCTCGGCGATCCCCAGCGCGTCAGCGACGTGACCGGAGGCGGGGCGCAGTACCGACAGCAGTTTTTCGCTGGTGGGATGGCTGCCCTGGTCCAGCAGGTTCTGGCTAAAACGCGCCTGGGCGTTGAGCGGGTAATCGAACGGGCGCATCAGCACCAGCACGCCGACGCCCTGACGGCGCTGTACCCAGCCTTTTTCCACCAGTTGGTCGATGGCGCGGCGCAGGGTGTGGCGGTTCACCTCAAAGCGCACCGCCAGTTGGTGTTCGGCGGGAAGATAATCGCCACAGCGGTAATGCTGACGAAGCTCCTGCTCAAGTTTTGCGGCTATCTCCTGATAGCGTGTTGGGTAGCTGGTCGGATGTGTAGACAAGTGCATAGCCATCAATGCCTCGCTAATCAGATAAAGTGCTTACGCAACCGTTGAGAGAGGAAATCCAGCAGGCTGACCGTGACGATAATCAGCACCATCAGGGCGCAGGTTTGCTGGAACTGGAAACCGCGAATCGCTTCCCACAGCGTGACGCCGATCCCGCCCGCGCCAACCATACCGACGACGGTCGCCGAGCGGACGTTGGATTCGAAGCGATAGAGGGAGTAGGAAATCAGCAGCGGCATGACCTGCGGTAGTACGCCGTAGAGGATCTCTTCCAGCTTGTTGGCTCCGGTAGCGCGAATGCCCTCCACCGGGCCGGGTTCAATCGCTTCTACCGCTTCGGAAAGCAGTTTGGAAAGTACGCCGGTGGTGTGGATAAACAGCGCCAGCACGCCAGCGAACGGGCCGAGGCCGACGGCGACCACGAACAGCATGGCGAAGACCATTTCGTTAATGGCGCGGCAGGCGTCCATCAGGCGGCGTACAGGTTGGTAGACCCACCACGGTACCAGGTTTTCAGCGCTCATCAGGCCGAAGGGGATGGAGAGAACCACCGCCAGCGCGGTGCCCCAGACGGCGATTTGCAGCGTGACGGCCATTTCGGTGAGGTAATCCTGCCACTGGCTGAAATCGGGCGGGAAGAAGTCGGCGGCGAACGTCGCCATGTTGCCGCCATCTTTAATCAGCGTAAGCGGGGCCATTTCCGCGCCCTGCCACGAGACGACCAGCACGGCGATAACAACGGCCCAGCTCAGAAGCGAGAACCAGCTGCGCTTGGGTGGGGCGATGGTGATGGTTTGCATGTTTGGCTCCGGTCTGTAGGCCGGATAAGGTGCTTGCACCGCATCCGGCATCAACGTCTGCACATTGTCGGATGCGACGCCGGGGCGTCTTATCCGACCTACGATTTACTGCACCGCTTTACTCACCGAACTCATTGCGCTTAACGCGTTGTTCAGGCGGTCCAAATCATCCAGTTGCGCCTGAATGGCGGTGGTTTTTGCCAGCTTGTCCTGTTCGTTCAGCCCTTTGTTGTCCTTCACGCTTTGCATCTCTTTAAACAGCGCGAGCTGGCGAATCGGCACCAGTTGCAGGTCGCTGGAGGCGCGGAACGGCGCCCAGCCCAGGCGTTCCAGCACCGCTTTCTCTTCCGGCGTTTTGCCGTAGTTCATAAAGAAGTCGTAGATCTTGTCTTTGGTGGTTTCGGACAGATTTTTGCGCCAGACGATCGGATCGCCTGGGATCAGCGGCGATTTCCAGATCACCTTCAGTTCTTTGAGCTTCTCTGGTGCGGAGGTTTTCAGCTTGTCGAGGTTTTCGGTGTTATTGGTCGCCACATCCACTTGCTTGTTGGCGACGGCCAGCGCATTGGTTTCATGCCCGGCGTTGACGGTGCGCTTGAAGTCGCTGGCGGAGATATTGTTTTTAGCGAAGACGTAGTAACCGGGGACGAGGAAGCCGGAGGTAGAGTTAGGATCGCCATTGCCGAAGGTGAGATCTTTCCGCTTCGCCAGCAGATCGTTCAGGTTGTTGATCGGGCTATCTTTGTTGACGATCAACACGCTCCAGTAACCCGGCGATCCATCCGCCGCGACCGTCTGGGCGAAGACCTGGCCGTTGGCGCGATCCACCGCTTCCATCGCCGACAGGTTGCCGTACTAGGCGATATCCACTTTATTGAAGCGCATCCCCTGGATAATGCCCGCGTAGTCCGGGGCAAAGAAGGCGTTGACCTTTACGCCCAGCTTCTTCTCCATATCCTGTAAGAACGGCGTCCATTGCAGTTTCAGGTTTTGCTGTGATTCCGTTGAAATAATGCCGAAATTCAGCGCCTTTTCCTGCTCTTCGGCGTATGCCGGATTTAACAGGGTGCTGAGGCTGAACATGCTGGTGAAGGCCAGCGAGGCAATTATCTTAGCGTTCATTCGTTTTCCTCAATGATGGGGATGTCAGGCAGCTTTCGCGTTCTCTTCGACGCGGTTAATGCTGCGGTAGAGATGGTCAAAACGTTCGTTATCAAACTGTTGGCTGCAGCCGTCGTAGAAGACGTGCCCCTGGCGCAGGGCGACGATGCGTTCGCAGTAGCGCAGGGCGTAATCCACCTGATGCAGCGTGACGACCACGGTAATGCCGTCGTTCTGGTTGATGTCGCGCAGGGTGTCCATCACGATGCGTGCCGATTCCGGGTCCAGCGAGGCGATGGGTTCGTCAGCGAGAATGACCTTCGCCTGCTGCATCAGCGCGCGGGCAATCGCCACACGCTGTTGCTGGCCGCCGGAGAGTGTGGAAACGCGTTGATGGGCAAAGTGCACCATGCCAACGCGGGTCAGCGCCTGTAACGCGCGCTGTTTCTGCTCGCGGGTGAAGTAGCTAAAACAGGTTCGCCAGAATGGCGTGCTGCCGAGCGCGCCAATCAGCACGTTCTCCAGTACGCTCAGGCGATTCACCAGGTTGAACTGTTGAAAGATGTAGCCGGTATGGGCGCGGCTTTTGCGGATATCGCGGGCCAGACGGCCTTCGCGCTGGACAGTGCGGCCCAGCAGCTCGATATGGCTACCGACAGATTTATCGCCGGTAATCAAACCGCTTAAGTGACGTAAAAGGGTGGATTTTCCGGAACCCGACGGCCCAAGCAGAGCCACCATTTCACCATGATGAATGTTCAGATCAACCGCGTGCAGCGCCTGATGCTGATTGAAGGTTTTGGCGAGCTTCTCGACACGGATAATCGTTTGCATGATGCAGCCTCCCTAAAAAAGTGGCTCCATCGTGGCGGATTATTGTGACGATTTGGTTAATTAAAAGTGACTAACAGATGAAGAGTTAACGGGAATTCGATGACAGTGCGGGAGGGCGGGCCTCCCGGCGGGTTATTGCGTTGGCTGTTGTTTGATGACATTAATCATCCACGGTACGCCAAATTTATCGGTGACTTTGCCAAAGCCATGCGCCCAGAAAGTTTCCTGCCAGGCCATTTCGATTTTTCCGTTGGCGGCAAGGTTATCAAACCAGCGTTTTCCTTCTTCCACCTGTTGCGAATCGAGCACCAGCGTAAAGCCGGAGTAGCTGGCTTTTCCTGACGGTATAGCATCGCTCATCATGATGTCGCTTCCGGCAATGCGCACGTTGGCATGCGCGATGGCGGTATCGGGAAATTGCATTCCGGAAGGGCAGTTTTCGGCGCTGTCCTGCGCTGATTTCGGCATTTCGCCGAAGCTGATTTTATAGAGCAGTTCCGCGCCCAACGTACGTTGATAATAGGCAATCGCGTCGGAACAGTTACCGGCAAAAGAGAGGTAGGGACTTAACGGCATGATGGTGACCTCAGTTAAGAGAAGCCCGTTAAGTGTAGTTCGAAATTTATACAGATGAGAGGGAAGCCTGATAAGACGCGGTCAGCGTCGCATCAGGCAGTCGCCACCGTTGCCGGATGCGGCGTAAACGCCTTATCCGGCCTACCGATCACAATACAATCAGTTCTTTTTCACAAACTCAGACTTCAGTTTCATCGGACCAAAACCGTCGATTTTGCAATCGATGTTATGGTCGCCTTCAACCAGGCGGATGTTTTTCACTTTGGTGCCAATTTTCAGCATCGAAGAGCTACCTTTCACTTTCAGATCTTTAATGATGGTAACGCTGTCGCCGTCAGCCAGCAGATTGCCGTTAGCATCTTTAACGATCAGCTCGTCGCTTTCCTGTGCAGGTTCTGCGTCGTTCCATTCGTAGGCACATTCCGGGCAGATGTACATGCCGTTATCTTCGTAGGTGTATTCGGAGTTGCATTTTGGGCAGTGTGGTAATGACATGTGGATTTCCTCAAAAGTCAGCAGGGCAAAAGCGCCAAAAAACGGCAGATTGCCGAAAAAGGCCGCAATTATACACAAAATCCCTGAGTTTGTCGGGGGTACTGCTGATTTTAGACGACGATCGTTTTCATTTGAAAGGAAACGCAAAAAGAAAATAATCTTTTTGCCTCCATTTATTATTTAAGATAAGGTTAATGCTCTACTCGTTCTTTTTTTAATTCACATGATGTTTTTATCTTTCTGACGTTTTAAACGTATTGGAAGATGTTATTTGTTCTAATAAAAAACAACACGCTAAATATAAAATTATTTCCTGCAGTAATTATAAAAGCCGAAAACAGAACTCAAAAACAATCTGGCTAAATAAAAGTAATAAAATTTGCTTTAAGGAAGAATATTCTATGTACACACAGACCCTGTATGAGTTAAGTCAGGAGGCTGAACGCCTGTTACAGCTTTCTCGCCAACAGTTGCAGTTACTGGAAAAAATACCTCTCTCTGTACCCGGAGACGATGCGCCACAACTGGCTTTACCCTGGAGTCAGCCTAATATCGCCGAACGTCACGCGATGCTGAATAATGAGTTGCGTAAAATTTCCCGGCTGGAAATGGTGCTGGCGATTGTCGGTACCATGAAAGCAGGGAAATCAACCACCATTAATGCCATTGTTGGTACGGAGGTTCTGCCTAATCGCAATCGCCCAATGACTGCGCTGCCAACGCTTATTCGCCATACGCCCGGGCAAAAAGAACCGGTACTGCATTTTTCACATGTCGCGCCAATCGATTGTTTAATTCAAAAATTACAACAGCGCCTGCGTGATTGCGATATTAAGCATCTGACCGATGTGCTGGAAATAGATAAAGATATGCGTGCGCTTATGCAGCGGATCGAAAATGGCGTCGCTTTCGAAAAATATTATCTGGGTGCCCAGCCTATTTTTCATTGTCTGAAAAGTTTGAATGATTTGGTGCGACTGGCGAAGGCGCTGGACGTCGATTTTCCTTTTTCTGCTTACGCCGCCATTGAGCATATTCCCGTGATTGAAGTGGAGTTTGTCCATCTGGCGGGGCTGGAGAGTTATCCCGGTCAATTGACGTTACTGGATACCCCCGGGCCAAATGAAGCCGGGCAACCGCATCTGCAAAAAATGCTTAACCAGCAGCTGGCACGCGCCTCGGCGGTACTGGCGGTGCTGGATTATACGCAACTGAAATCGATCTCCGATGAAGAGGTCCGTGAGGCGATTTTGGCGGTGGGGCAATCGGTGCCGTTGTATGTGCTGGTCAATAAGTTCGATCAACAGGATCGTAACAGTGACGACGCTGACCAGGTGCGGGCACTGATTTCCGGAACGCTGATGAAAGGCTGTATTACGCCACAGCAGATATTTCCAGTGTCGTCGATGTGGGGCTACCTGGCGAATCGGGCGCGTAATGAGTTAGCCAACAGCGGTAAGTTACCCGCGCCAGAGCAACAACGCTGGGTGGAAGATTTTGCCCATGCCGCGCTCGGCAGGCGCTGGCGTCATGCCGACCTGGCGAACCTCGAACATATTCGTCATGCTGCCGATCAGTTGTGGGAAGATTCGCTGTTCGCCAAGCCAATTCAGGCGTTGCTTCATGCCGCTTACGCTAACGCCTCGTTGTATGCTCTGCGATCTGCCGCGCATAAACTGTTGAATTACGCGCAGCAGGCGCGGGAATACCTGGATTTTCGTGCGCACGGGTTAAACGTCGCTTGTGAACAATTGCGGCAAAATATCCATCAGGTCGAAGAAAGTTTGCAGCTATTGCAACTCAATCAGGCGCAGGTGAGCGGCGAGATTAAACATGAAATCGAGTTGGCCCTGACCTCCGCCAACCACTTTCTGCGTCAACAGCAAGATGCGGTGAATGCGCAGTTAGCCGCGTTGTTTCAGGATAATTCGGAGTCGTTAAGTGAGATGCGTACCCGCTGTGAGACACTGTTACAGACGGCGCAGAACACCATCAGTCGCGACTTTACGCTGCGCTTTGCCGAGCTTGAGTCCACCCTTTGCCGGGTGTTAACCGATGTTATTCGCCCCATTGCGCAACAAGTCAAAATGGAATTGAGTGAGTCTGGGTTTCGTCCTGGGTTTCATTTTCCTGTTTTTCACGGCGTAGTTCCCCACTTCAACACCCGCCAGCTGTTCAGTGAAGTCATTTCGCGCCAGGAAGCAACGGACGAGCAGAGCACGCGTTTAGGCGTTGTGCGTGAGACTTTTTCGCGCTGGTTGAATCAGCCCGACTGGGGACGGGGAAATGAGAAATCTCCGACAGAGACGGTTGATTACAGTGTGTTGCAACGAGCATTAAGCGCAGAAGTCGATCTTTATTGCCAACAAATGGCTAAAGTTCTGGCAGAGCAGGTCGATGAATCTGTTACGGCAGGCATGAATACTTTTTTCGCTGAGTTCGCTTCATGTTTGACGGAATTACAGACGCGTTTACGCGAAAGTATGGCTCTGCGTCAACAAAATGAATCGGTGGTCAGGCTGATGCAACAGCAATTGCAGCAGACTGTGATGACTCACGGCTGGATTTACACCGACGCTCAGCTGTTACGCGATGATATTCAAACACTTTTCACGGCAGAACGATATTGACCAAGACGTTACTGGACGGCCCCGGTCGCGTGCTGGAGTCGGTTCATCCGCGCTTTTTAGTAGATCTGGCGCAGGGCGATGATGCCCGCCTTCCACAAGCCCATCAGCAGCAGTTTCGTGAACGACTGATGCAGGAACTTCTTGCGCGCGTGCAGCTTCAGACATGGACGAACGGCGGCATGTTAAATGCGCCGCTTAGTCTGCGTCTGACATTGGTGGAGAAACTGGCGTCGATGCTGGATCCCGGTCATCTGGCGCTGACGCAGATCGCGCAGCATCTGGCGCTGCTGCAAAAAATGGATCACCGCCAGCACTCTGCTTTCCCGGAGCTCCCCCAGCAAATTGTCGCCTTGTATGAGTGGTTTTCAGCCCGTTGTCGCTGGAAGGAAAAGGCGTTAACGCAACGAGGCCTATTGGTGCAGGCGGGTGAACAGAGCGAGCAAATTTTTACCCGCTGGCGTGCTGGGGCGTATAACGCCTGGTCGTTGCCTGGGCGCTGCTTTATCGTTCTGGAGGAGTTGCGCTGGGGTGCATTTGGCGATGCCTGCCGTCTGGGAAGCCCGCAAGCGGTGGCGTTGTTGCTGGGTGATTTGCGCGTGAAAGCGACACAACATTTGGCAGAGAGTATCAATGCGGCCCCGACCACGCGTCACTATTACCATCAGTGGTTTGCCTCTTCGACCGTTTCGACGGGCGGGGATCATGCTGATTTTTTAAGTTGGCTGGGAAAGTGGTCTACGGCAGATAAACAACCCGTTTGCTGGTCAGTGACCCAACGCTGGCGAACTGTCGCACTGGGGATGCCACGACTCTGTTCAGCGCAGCGTCTGGCGGGGGCAATGGTCGAGGAAATCTTCTCTGTAAATTTGGTGTAAATAATCAGTTACACCAATGAGTCCTAAACGAAATACATGTGTGAAGTTGATCACAAATTTAAACACTGGTAGGGTAAAAAGGTCATTAACTGCCCAATTCAGGCGTCAACTGGTTTGATTGTACATTCCTTAACCGGAGGGTGTAAGCAAACCCGCTACGCTTGTTACAGAGATTGCATCCTGCAATTCCCGCTCCCCTTTTGCGGCCGTCGCGCTGATTTTTCTGGCGTTTGCGGAAATGGGCCAACTCTGCGAGGAAAGCTATGCTGAAAAGGAAAAAAGTAAAACCGATTACCCTTCGTGATGTCACCATTATTGATGATGGTAAACTGCGTAAAGCCATTACCGCAGCATCACTGGGTAATGCAATGGAATGGTTCGATTTTGGTGTTTATGGTTTTGTTGCTTACGCATTAGGTAAAGTTTTTTTCCCGGGGGCTGACCCCAGCGTGCAGATGGTTGCTGCACTCGCCACTTTCTCCGTTCCCTTTCTGATTCGACCGCTTGGCGGGCTCTTCTTTGGTATGTTGGGCGATAAATATGGTCGCCAGAAGATCCTCGCTATCACTATTGTGATTATGTCGATCAGTACGTTCTGTATTGGCTTAATACCGTCCTACGACACGATTGGTATTTGGGCACCGATTCTGCTGTTGATCTGTAAGATGGCACAAGGTTTCTCGGTCGGCGGTGAATATACCGGGGCGTCAATATTTGTTGCGGAATACTCCCCTGACCGTAAACGTGGCTTTATGGGCAGCTGGCTGGACTTTGGTTCTATTGCCGGGTTTGTGCTGGGTGCTGGCGTGGTGGTGTTAATTTCGACCATTGTCGGCGAAGAGAACTTCCTCGATTGGGGCTGGCGTATTCCGTTCTTTATCGCTCTGCCGTTAGGGATTATCGGGCTTTACCTGCGCCATGCGCTGGAAGAGACTCCGGCGTTCCAGCAGCATGTCGATAAACTGGAACAGGGCGACCGCGAAGGTTTGCAGGATGGCCCGAAAGTCTCGTTTAAAGAGATTGCCACCAAACACTGGCGCAGCCTGTTGACATGTATTGGTCTGGTAATTGCCACCAACGTGACTTACTACATGTTGCTGACCTATATGCCGAGTTATTTGTCGCATAACCTGCATTACTCCGAAGACCACGGGGTGCTGATTATTATCGCCATTATGATCGGTATGCTGTTTGTTCAACCGGTGATGGGCTTGCTGAGTGACCGTTTTGGCCGTCGTCCGTTTGTGCTTCTTGGTAGTGTTGCACTGTTTGTGTTGGCGATCCCGGCGTTTATTCTGATTAACAGTAACGTCATCGGCCTGATTTTTGCCGGCTTACTGATGCTGGCGGTGATCCTTAACTGCTTTACCGGCGTTATGGCTTCTACCTTGCCTGCGATGTTCCCGACGCATATCCGTTACAGCGCGCTGGCGGCGGCATTTAATATTTCGGTGCTGGTTGCCGGTCTGACGCCAACGCTGGCGGCCTGGCTGGTCGAAAACTCGCAGAATCTGATGATGCCTGCCTATTACCTGATGGTAGTGGCGGTGGTTGGTTTAATCACCGGCGTAACCATGAAAGAGACGGCGAATCGACCGTTGAAAGGTGCGACACCAGCGGCGTCAGATATACAGGAAGCGAAGGAAATTCTCGTCGAGCATTACGATAATATCGAGCAGAAAATCGATGATATTGACCACGAGATTGCCGATTTGCAGGCGAAACGTACCCGCCTGGTGCAGCAACATCCGCGAATTGATGAATAAGCTGAAACGGATGGCCTGATGTGACGCTGTCTAATCAGGTCAATTGAACTCTTAAGGTTCACTTAATCTCTGACGCGCATACTCTCCTCCAGGTTAACGGAGGAGAGTGCAATGAAAAACCGTGTTTATGAAAGTTTAACTACCGTGTTCAGCGTGCTGGTGGTCAGCAGCTTTCTTTATATCTGGTTTGCCACGTACTGATCTTTTTTCAGCCGTATCCAGGCCCGCGTGCCGGAAGTCTCTTGCCGGTTTTGCAGGAAAAACTGCCCGTGATGCAACTGTGTAATGCGGCTGACAATACTTAACCCCAGACCAATCCCGCCATAACGGCTGTCCATTCGTACAAACGCTTTACTCAACTCCCCGCATTTACTCTCATCAATACCCGGTCCTTCATCTTCAACGGCCATGACCGCTCCGCCATCTTCTTGCAGCTTAATCATAATGTTGCTGCCTTGTGGGCTATAACGATGGGCGTTTTCTACCAGGTTTCGCAATAACATCCGCAGCAGGGTTGCATCACCCTGAACGGTGATGTCGGCGGCGCTCTCTGGCAATAGCAGGGTTTGCTGGCGCTGGTCGAGCATGGTACTAAGTTCGTCATACGAGGGGAGAATGACATCTTCCAGCAGTTTTACATGTTGATAATTACCGGAAGAAAATGACTGTCCGGCACGCGCCAGTTGCAGCAGCTGGGAGACGCTCTCCATCATCTGATCAAGTCGTGCCACTAACGGTGCTACATCAATGTGATGCGTTTTCGCCAGCAGTTCCAGATGCAAACGCACCCCCGCCAGTGGCGTTCGCAGTTCGTGCGCGACGTCAGCGGTAAACAACCTTTCGTTATCCAGCGTGCTGGTCAGGCGACTGACCAGATCGTTTAATGCCGAAACCACCGCATCGATTTCGAGGGTGGCGCTATGAATGGCAATGGGCGTTAAGTTGTCGGCGGTGCGCGCTTCCAGCTCTTTTTGCAGCTCCGCCAGCGGTCGGGTGATGCGGCGTACCGCCTGATAGCAGATAAATAGCGTCAGGCTAACCATAAAGACGCCGGGGACAATCAGGCTGGCGACCGCCTCGCGGATCTCACGCATGATGTGGCGATCGTTGTTGCGATTGTCGCGTAGCGCCTGCTCAAACAGCTGAATCTGCTCGGTACTTTCATGCCATAGCCAGAAGACGCTGATCAGCTCAAACACCAACAAAATGGCCCCGATGGTCAATATCAGCCGTTGGCGCAGCGATATTGGTCGGCGCAGAAAACGCATCAGATTCAATTAGTTTTCCTCATTTGCGACCAGCATATAGCCAAATCCGCGCACGGTGCGGATACGGGCTTTGCCCACTTTGTCGCGCAGGTTATGGATATGCACTTCCAGGGTGTTGGTCGAGGGCTCGTTGTCCCAGTTGTAGATATCGTTGTAGAGAATTTCCCGATGCACCGGGCTGCCTGCTTTAAGCATCAGGCGCGACAGCAGAGCATATTCTTTGGGCGTCAGAATCAGTTCTTCTCCGCTCATCCATACCTGGCGGCGACCCATATTCAGCGTCAGGTTGCCAACGTTCAGCTCACTTTCGCCCTGATTATTATGGCGTCGTAGCAGGGCGCGGATACGGGCGTGCAACTCTTCCAGCGCAAAAGGCTTCACCAGATAATCGTCGGCCCCGACATCCAGCCCGGCGATTTTGTCGGTAAGGGTATCGCGGGCGGTGAGAATTAACACCGGCAGAGTGTATTTTTTCTGCCGGATACGGGCAAGAAAATGCAGCCCATCTTCATCGGGTAAGCCTAAATCCAGTACCACCAGGCTGTAATGACCGGCCTCAAGGCTTTGTTCCGCCATCCGCGCGGTGCTCACGCCATCGCACGCGTAGCCTTCGGTTTGCGCCGCCAGAATCAATCCCTGCAATAACAGCGTATCGTCTTCAACAATCAGAATTTTCATTCACTCACTCTCCTGCAAGTTTGCAGAATATCATCCGCAGCCTGGTAATACTTCGTCTCAACGCCAGTCAGGCCCAATAAGGTTGAGAATAAATTGTCTTGTGAATAGTGTTGCGTTTGCGCCTGTTTTTGCAGGCAGTTCTGGTCAACCTGATACCGTTTTTGATAATCCTCCGATAGCCACAGCAGCATCGGCACCTGTTTTTGGCTATCCGGGGCGATGGCATAAGGCAGACCGTGCAGATAGATGCCATTTTCACCTAACGATTCACCGTGGTCAGAAAGATAAACCAGGCTGGTGGTAAATTTATCCTGATGTTCTTTCAGCAGATTAATCGCTTTATCAACAATATAGTCGACGTAAACCAGCGTGTTGTCGTAAGTGTTCACCAGTTGCTCTTGGGTACAGGTCTGGATCTCGTTAGTGTCGCAGGTTGGGGTAAATTTCCTGAACTGCGGCGGATAGCGGTTGTAATAGGTCGGGCCGTGGCTGCCGATGGTGTGTAAGACAATCACGCCATCACCCTGCAGGTTATTGATGTAATCTTCCAGCCCGTGGAACAGCACTTCATCATAGCATTCGCCGTTGATGCACTGACCAGGCAGGTTCAGCGCGGTGACGTTCTGGTGAGGTACGCGATCGCAAACGCCTTTACAGCCGCCATCGTTGTCATTCCACAGCACGTTGATGCCCGCTCGCTGAATGATATCCAGCACGCCTTCCTGGTGCTGTGCCAGCTCTTCTTTGTAGTGCTCACGCGGCATATCCGAGAACATGCACGGCACTGAGACGGCTGTTGCTGTGCCACAAGATGCGGTATTAGGGAAATAGACCACGTTATCTTTTGCCAGGCGAGGATTGGTTTCGCGTGGATAACCATTCAGCGAGAAATTCTCTGCGCGCGACGTTTCTCCGACGATCAAAATGGTCAGGTTTTTGCGTTTCCCATTTTGCATTAATGGGTTGCGGTGAGCATCTTCACCAATGCGTATCAGTGGCAGGTTGGCTGACCGCTGGTGAGAGTACCACGACCAGCTAGCAACAATGCTGTTGGACGGGCTTAAGGATTTCACCAGCTCTTTGTTGTTGCGAAACAGCGAGGCATAGTCTTTGTAGAACAGTGCGGCAACCAGCAGAATCAGCAGCACAGAAATCAGGATGTTGGCCCCGCGGAAAAGAACGCTGCGCAGGCGTGAGGTGGTGGGTTTGATTTTGATCCAGCAGGCAATAATCGCGGCTAACACGCCACTTAACCCCAGCGTTAATAACATTCGTGGCGTCATCAACGCATAACTTTCCGCCGGTGTAGTATCAATGATATTGGTGATCATTGAACGGTCGATGACGATGCCATAGGTCATGATGAAATATTGTGCAGCCGCACCGACCAGAATAAACAGGCAGGCGAGTGGACGATTAAGCCATAAGAAAGAGCCTAGTGTCAGGACAATATTAATCACGCTGAATGCGACGACCGGCATCGACAAGAAAACCAGCACGTTATGTAGTGAATCCAGCGGTAACACCTGTAGCACCTGTTTAAAAAAGGCGATATTCAGGCAGACTGAGATATAAAAAGTAGCAAGTAATAACCAGGAGAATAAATTTAAAGAGGGTCTTTTTAGTAGGCGCTTCAACATCACGGTGTTTCCATCGAACAAAGTGCGCATATGCTCGCAAAGCAAAATTAAGCCAACCTTAAGTTCTTAAGGTTGGCTTTTATGTTTGCTTGATTAAGGGGAATTAATCTTTGCTTATTGGTGCATCTAAGGGATACGGGTTTTTATGCAGCCGGTTGTAATTCAGCGCATACATGGCGGTGATTACCATCAGAGTGACAAATGACCACATAACCTCTTTCGCGCCGGACCCTACTACGGCCCAGATGCAGTAGAGGAAGGCAATGGTAGTAACTGCCAGGTATGCCGGGCGTGCTTTACCAAAGTGACCGTGGCCGAGCAGTAGTAACGCCGCACAGGTGTAAAGATATGGCACCAGTGTAAAGATGACCGACACGGAAGAAACCAGAGCGAATTCTTTAGTCGCGTTTGGCGAAATGCTACTGAGCTGGAAGATGGTCATCAAAATACCGACGATAATCAGCCCCGCCACTGGCGTGCCCGCTTTATTTACACGGGCAAAAATCGGTGGGAACAGTCCGTCATCGGCAGCGGCTTTCGCCGTTTGACCCGCCAGCAACGTCCAGCCGCCCAGTGAACCTAAGCAACCCGCAGCTGCGCAGAAGGAAACAATGGCCCCGGCGGTGTCACCCAACGCCATCCGTGCGGCATCACCGAATGGCGAAGCAGAAACGCGCAGTGCGGCATTAGGGATCATCCCCATAATCGCGGTGGTAGAAAGTACATAGCAAACGGCAGCAATCAATACCCCGCCAATGGTGGCGATAGGGACGTTGCGTTTCGGGTTTTTCACCACACCTGCGGCAACGGAGGCACTTTCCACACCGATGAACGACCACAGCGTAACGTTAAGGGTACTTTGAATCGCACCGAAGGTGCCCAGACCGCTGACGTTCCATGCCGCCATATAGGTTTCACCACGGAACCAGAACCAGCCAAATACGGCAATCCCGACGATGGGGATCAGCGCCAGCACGGTAGCAACGGCCTGTACGCGGGTGATCATTTTCGGACCGACAATGTTCAGCAGGACGAAGATCCACAGCACCACGACGCAGGTGATGGTTAATACCAATGGGTCTTTCAGAATCGGGAAGAAGTAACTTAAATATCCTACGCCAATGACCACCATGGCGATATTGCCGATCCAGCAGGCCAGCCAGTAGAGGACGTTGGTTTGATAACCGAGAAACGGGCCAAAGCAGCGGCGGGCGTAAGCGTAAGAACCACCAGGACTTGGGTCGAGGAACGACATTTTGGCGTATACCATCGAGAGCCCCAGCGCACCGATAATCGTCACCAACCATCCATAAATGGCAATCCCGCCAGTGGAGGCCAGGTTTGCAGGTAACAGAAAAACACCTGACCCCATAATATTCCCCGACACCATCAGGGTGACGGGGATTAAGCCCACTTTGTGAGCATCAGCATCCGAAGACATAATTAAACTCCTGCGAAGGCGAGCTTCGTGACAATAAATTACGTCGTATCATACGCCTGCATTCGATAGTTGAATTATTATCGGCCGGGTTATCGCTGATGCCGTTATTAATATAGCTCTTCGTTAAGGTTAAAAATCAGGCGACAGTGCGTTCTCTGTGCTGACTAACATAATGCAGCGGCGTCATACCGTAGAAGTCTTTAAAGACAGAAATAAAGTACGACGTACTGTTGTAGCCGCAGGACTGTGATACCTGAGAGATATTTTTACCGTCCATCATTAATTCATTTACGGCATAGCGCATGCGGCAGGTGGTGATTATTTGGCTATAACTGGTGTTTTCGCTTTTCAGCTTTTTCTTTAACAGACTTGGGCTAAGACATAAACAACTGGCTACCATACTAAGATTCCAGTCTTTGTGGATATCGCTTTCAATAATTTGATAAACGCTGTCACTTACACAATTACGTAACATATACATCATTAGTGAAAGGAATTTTTTACTGTCGAGAAAACGGGATAGCACAGTGAATAATAATGCACGTGTTCGTTCCTTTTCTGACTCAGTTTCAGCGGGCATCATGCTATGCTGCGCGGCAACGCGAAAGACGTCTGGCGTCAGGCATGGCAGGGTGAGGATGGGCGTAGCGCTACGTTGCCATACTGGTATTTGCGAGAGATCTTTATTCAGAAACCGGAGGTAATCTTTGATGATGTCGTGACTAATATGAGCAACCAAAGTGTTATTAAGAGAGGAGACGTCGATAATATTATTTTCACAATTTAATAACGCCATGTGGTTAGCTTTAAGGCTAATAGGTTCTTTCCCATTCACCCTTATCCAGACATCTTTTTCAGTCAATAAAACAATACAAGGTTGGTCGCTGCAAATCCTCATACATGTACTCCTGAGTGCGAATAAAAGACCAGTTCTCGCTAAAGCGAAGCGATACCGGGAAATGGTTATATAATTGTATGATGAATATAAACATGCATAAAAATAACGAGTTTTACTAATATTACAAATTTTTATAGTAATTTCTCATGTACATATTTTTTTACAGGCTAAAAAAAGGATAAATAACAGGCAAAAAAAAGCGCGGGGTGGGACCGCGCAAAAAGCATGACATTTTTTGTTTGCAGCAATTTTTATGAAAACGTTGCCATACTTAAAAGGCCTCAAGCCAGGCGGCGTAATGTTATTTAACAATTACGCCTTCAGCGGAATAGTGGTTACGCTTTCACACACATAACGTGGTAAATACCGTCAATAATTTCTGTCCCTTCTGTTTCGTGTTCAAATCCAGGGAAATGATGGTCCCAGGATTGCAGTGAGCGTAAATAACTTACTTGCGGACTGTTTTTATCGCCGAAGTTTTCACCAGACAGCAGCATCGGGATTCCTGGCGGATACGGGATAACTGAGTTTGCCGCGATACGTCCTGGCAGATTTTCAATGGATACCAGTTCGACATTGTTGTCGACAATCGCGTTGTACGCTTCACGCGGGGTGATTTCCGCCACCGGTAGGCCAGAATAGGCTTCATTCAACCGTGCGCCAGGGTTGTTTTCTTTCAGCCAGGCAAACATGGTGTCACCCAGATCGTGAATCCCCATGTTCGCGTAAGTGTCAGGATATTGTTCAACAAGTTCCGGCATCACCTGCGCCAGCGGTGTGTTGGCATCATAGTGGCGTTTGAAGGAGCAAAGGGTGTTAACCAGAGTCCCCCATTTCCCACGGGTCACGCCCATAGAGAACAGGAACATAATCTGGAAGTCAGTGGTACGGGTAGGCACAATGCCGTGGCGACCAAGCCAGGCTGTGACCAGCGCCGCCGGAACACCGGTTTCTTCCAGTTCACCATCTTCACCCATTCCCGGAGCAAGGATGCTGACTTTAATCGGGTCGAGCATACTCCAGTTATCCGGAATATCTTTGAAGCCGTGCCAGCTTTCGCCCGGATGCATGACCCAGCAGTCCTGAACGGTGGTCAGCAGTTTGGTTGGTGCGTCAGCAAAGTCATAGGTTTTGCCGGTTTGTGGGTCGGTGACGACTTCTTTGTTCCACGGTTTGAAGAACCAGCTACCGTCAGCGGTGAACTCTTTATACAGCCGCGCCATCGCCTGACGGAAATCAACCGCTTCGTCGATCACTTCCTGGGTCAGTGACAGGCCGCTGTTGCCGTCCATCATCGACACTGCCACGTCGTTGGATGCGCAGATGGCATACAGCGGGGAGGTGGTGGCATGCATCATGTAGGCCTGGTTGAAGCGGGAGAAGTTAATCGCCCCACGACCTTCACGTACATGAATATAAGAGGCCTGGGACAGCGCATTCAGCAGTTTGTGGGTGGAGTGGGTGGCGAAAACGGTAGGACCGTTGTGATCGCCAGGTTCGCCGCGCATGGCATAGTGATCGGCATAGATCGGGTTGAAACGTGCATAGCCGTACCAGGCTTCGTCAAAGTGCAGACGATCGGAGGTTTTTTCCAGCAGATCCTGCGCTTCTTTAGCGTTATAACACACGCCGTCATAGGTACAGTTGGTCACCACGCAGTAAGACGGTTTTTGCCCGACTTTGTCTTTGGTCAGCGGGCTTTCACTGATTTTCTTCTGCAAGGTTTCAGGTTGCATTTCCTGCGGATAGATTGGCCCGATAATGCCGTAGCGGTTGCGGCTTGGCACCATGTAGACCGGTTTCGCGCCTGTCAGCATCAAGCCTTGTTCGATGGATTTATGGCAGTTACGGTCAACGACCACGACATCGTTATCGGTCATGCAAGCCTGCATGATGGTGCGGTTAGAGCCGGAAGTACCGACGACTACCGACCAGGAGCGATCGGCACCAAATACGCGTGCGGCATATCTTTCGCTTTCGCCAAATGCGCCAGTATGGTCAAGCAAAGAACCGAGGGAAGTGCGTTCGATGCCCATGTCGGTGCGGAACAGATTTTCACCATAGTAGTCATGGTAGAAACGTCCGGCGGGTGTTTTGGTAAAACCAACGCCGCCCTGGTGGCCTGGCGCTGCCCAGGAATATTCATGGATGTCGCTATATTTCATCAGCGCGCTGAACAGTGGCGGCAATAGCTGCTGGCGGTAGCGGGTCATCGCGGCAACGGCGCGTCCGGCGATAAAGTCGGCAGTATCTTCCAGAATCCAGGCGAATTCATCGACAAGCTCCAGCAGGTCGCGATCCATTGCGGCGAGGGCTTTTTCCCGATCGCCCAACAGGAAGACCGGCACGTTTTGTTGGCGCTCATGAAGCTTACCGATCAATTGTCTGACGTTTTGATGTTCGTCCGGATGTTCCATTTGATAGCTGAACATCAGGCAGTCAATGGCTTCGTTTGAAGAGAGAATGGCAAAACCATCATCAAAGGAGGTGGATTTAATCACGGTAACATTTTGCTGGCTTAAAGCATCTGCCAGACGCTCAACGGCGTTACCGACCCAGGTGTCTTGATGGAGAAACTCGCTTTCAACAATTAATACTTTCATCATTGCTTACCCGGTTATGAAGGAATCTTCGTTGCGGGCAAGTATCTTCCGGCCTTTTCGGGCTGTAAAGCGCGTGAAAAACAAACATTTTTGAAATATTTATTTTTATAAACAATACGTTATGTGATTATTTTAAATCATTTTCACTGCTTATTATCGACGGCTAAACTATTTTTTTGGCTGATACTGATATCGTCTTTAGCCGGGAAACGTCTGGCGGCGCTGTTGGCTAAGTTTGCGGTATTGTTGCGGCGACATGCCGACATATTTGCCGAACGTGCTGTAAAAACGGCTACTCGAACGAAAGCCTGCCGTCAGGGCAATATCGAGAATACTTTTATCGGTATCGCTCAGTAACGCGCGAACGTGGTTGATGCGCATCGCGGTTATGTACTGTTTCATCGTCAATTGCATGACCCGCTGGAATATCCCCATTGCATAGTTGGCGTTAAGTTTGACGTGCTCAGCCACATCGTTGATGGTCAGCGCCTGATCATAGTTTTCGGCAATAAAGCCCAGCATCTGGCTGACATAAAATTGCGCATGGCGCGAGACGCTGTTTTTGTGTGTGCGCGAGGTTTTATTGACCAGAATCGGTTCCCAGCCAGAGAGGCTAAATCGCTTGAGCATCAGGCCAATTTCATCAATGGCGAGCTGGCGAATTTGCTCGTTCTGACTGTTTAATTCCTGCTGCCAGCGGCGCACTTCAAACGGGCTAAGTTGCTGTGTCGCCAGTGATTTGATCACCATGCCGTGAGTGACGTGGTTAATCAGGTCTTTATCCAGCGGCCAGGAGAGAAACAGATGCATCGGCAGATTAAAAATCGCCATGCTCTGACAGGTTCCGGTATCTGTTAGTTGGTGCGGTGTACAGGCCCAGAACAGCGTGATATGACCCTGATTGATATTCACTTTTTCATTGTTGATCAGGTATTCCACATCGCCATCGAAAGGCACATTCACTTCGACCTGACCATGCCAGTGGCTGGTGGGCATGATATGCGGTGCGCGAAACTCAATTTCCATCCGCTGGTATTCTGAATACAGCGACAGTGGGCTACGGGTCTGCTTTTCGTCGCTGCTGCACATAAACGTATCTGTATTCATGGATGACTCTCTTTCCTGGAATATCAGAATTATGGCAGGAGTGAGGGAGGATGACTGCGAACAGGCGCACGGTTTTATTCCTCTCCCTGGAGGTGCGAGGAGAGCGGATGAGAAGACTGGGGTCGATTATTCAGCTTTTCAGGTAATTTATTCTCATAAACTCAGATCTATTGATGTGCCACTTAGGATCTGAGTTTTTGGGAATGCTCAACCGGGAAACCGGAGGTTTTCTGCGATATCGCCTGCCATGATGAAGTCATTCAAGCAAGCCAGGAGATCTGCATGATGTCTGCACCCAAAATTACATTTATCGGCGCTGGTTCGACGATTTTCGTTAAAAATATTCTTGGTGATGTGTTCCATCGTGAGGCGCTGAAAACGGCGCATATTGCCCTGATGGATATCGATCCCACCCGCCTGGAAGAGTCGCACATTGTGGTGCGTAAGCTGATGGATTCAGCAGGGGCCAGCGGCAAAATCACCTGCCACACCCAACAGAAAGAAGCCTTACAGGATGCTGATTTTGTCGTGGTGGCATTTCAGATTGGCGGTTATGAACCTTGCACGGTGACTGATTTCGAGGTCTGTAAGCGGCATGGTCTGGAACAAACCATTGCCGATACGCTGGGGCCGGGCGGCATTATGCGTGCGCTACGTACCATTCCGCACCTGTGGCAGATTTGCGAGGACATGACGGAAGTCTGCCCCGATGCCACCATGCTCAACTACGTTAACCCAATGGCGATGAATACCTGGGCGATGTATGCCCGCTATCCGCATATCAAGCAGGTAGGGCTGTGCCATTCGGTGCAGGGAACGGCGGAAGAGCTGGCGCGTGACCTCAATATCGATCCGGCTACGCTGCGTTACCGTTGCGCAGGTATCAACCATATGGCGTTTTACCTGGAACTGGAGCGTAAAACCGCAGACGGTAGCTACGTGAATCTCTATCCTGAATTGCTGGCGGCTTATGAAGCAGGGCAGGCACCGAAGCCAAATATTCATGGTAATACTCGCTGCCAGAATATTGTGCGTTACGAAATGTTCAAAAAGCTGGGCTACTTCGTCACAGAATCGTCAGAACATTTTGCTGAGTACACACCGTGGTTTATTAAGCCAGGTCGTGAGGATTTGATTGAGCGTTATAAAGTACCGCTGGATGAGTACCCGAAACGCTGCGTCGAGCAGCTGGCGAACTGGCATAAAGAGCTGGAGGAGTATAAAAACGCCTCCCGGATTGATATTAAACCGTCACGGGAATATGCCAGCACAATCATGAACGCTATCTGGACTGGCGAGCCGAGTGTGATTTATGGCAATGTCCGTAACGATGGTTTGATTGATAACCTGCCACAAGGATGTTGCGTGGAAGTGGCCTGTCTGGTTGATGCTAATGGCATTCAGCCGACCAAAGCCGGTACGCTACCTTCGCATCTGGCCGCCCTGATGCAAACCAACATCAACGTACAGACGCTGCTGACAGAAGCTATTCTTACGGAAAATCGCGACTGTGTTTACCACGCCGCGATGATGGACCCGCATACTGCCGCCGTGCTGGGCATTGACGAAATATATGCTCTTGTTGACGACTTGATTGCCGCCCACGGCGACTGGCTGCCTGGCTGGTTGCACCGTTAAGGGGTAATCGCTTCCGGCGCTCTGGTGATTAAGCCAAAGCGCCGTAGCTGGCGGCAATGAAAGCGAGCGAGGAATATCACCGTCGTTAATGCGCCAAGCAGCGCGCAGAACATATCGGATTGCGTGTCCCACTGGTCGCCCTGGGTGCCGAGAAAATCATCCGCTCCCTGGCCCATTGCCAGCGCCGCCCACCACTCGATTAATTCATACATCGCGCTTATCGCCAGCGCCACGCAGCAGACCAGAAACGCCACCATCTTACGTCCGCGAACGTACATCCCGCGTACAAGGATCTCTCGTGCCACCAGTGCAGGCACCAGCCCCTGGAAAAAATGCCCCAGTTTGTCATACGGATTACGGCTCAACCCCAGCCATTCCTGCACCTCAAAACCAACGGGGACTTTCGCGTAGGTGTATTGCCCGCCGACCATCAGGATGATGGCGTGAAAGAAAATGAGCGTATAGAGCAGCGGCGTTAACGGGTAACGTTTAGCGGTGGCAAGCAGTAGCGGCACGACAATAATCACCGGTGTCACTTCCATCAGCCAGGTGAGTTTGTCATGGGCCGAAATGCCGGTATAAATCAGGATTAACGTTAGCGCCAGTGCGCCGGTGTTAAGAATTAACGGCTTGAGTGTGCGGGTCATGGTGAGTTCGCAAGTCAGGGAAAATACTGACTATTGACCAGTAAGCGTGAAATTACAATCGCAAAAGAGGTGGCCCAGGGGGATCACCTGGCAGCATGCTGCCAGGCGCTGGGCCGAAGAGGTTACTTAGTGCAGTTCGCGCACTGTTTGTTGACGATCTGCTGGAAGAAGTCGTTACCTTTGTCATCGACCAGGATAAACGCCGGGAAATCTTCTACTTCGATTTTCCAGATAGCTTCCATACCCAGCTCCGGATAAGCGACGCATTCCAGATGCTTGATGCTCTGCTGCGCCAGTACCGCCGCCGGACCGCCGATGCTACCGAGGTAGAAGCCGCCGTGTTTATGGCACGCGTCGGTAACCTGCTGGCTGCGGTTACCTTTCGCCAGCATGATCATGCTGCCGCCGTGGGATTGCAGCAGATCCACGTAGGAGTCCATACGACCTGCGGTGGTTGGGCCAAGTGAACCTGATGGATAACCGGCAGGCGTTTTCGCCGGACCCGCGTAGTAGATCGGGTGATCTTTGATGTACTGCGGCAGTTCTTTACCGGCGTCAATCAGCTCTTTCAGCTTGGCGTGTGCAATATCGCGACCCACGATAATGGTGCCGGTGAGCGACAAGCGGGTGGATACCGGGTATTGCGAAAGCTGGGCAAGGATCTCTTTCATCGGGCGGTTAAGGTCGACTTTCACTGCTTCGCCTTCACCTGCCTGACGCAGTTCTTCTGGAATGTACTGGCCTGGATTGTGTTCCAGTTTTTCGATCCAGATACCTTCGCGGTTGATTTTCGCTTTAATGTTACGGTCAGCGGAGCAGGAGACGCCCATGCCTACCGGGCAGGATGCGCCGTGACGTGGCAGACGGATAACGCGGATGTCGTGCGCGAAGTATTTACCGCCAAACTGCGCGCCAAGACCGAGTTTCTGGGCCTCTTCCAGCAGTTCCTGTTCCAGCTGGATATCGCGGAACGCCTGACCATGTTCGTTCCCTTCCGTCGGCAGTTCATCGTAATAGTGAGCGCTTGCTAACTTGACGGTTTTCAGGTTGGTTTCCGCAGACGTACCGCCAATCACAAACGCGATATGGTACGGCGGGCAGGCTGCAGTACCGAGGGTACGCATTTTCTCGACGAGGAAGTTTTTCAGTTTGCCGGGCGTCAGCAGGGCTTTGGTTTCCTGGTAGAGATACGTTTTGTTGGCAGAGCCGCCGCCTTTAGCGACACAGAGGAATTTGTACTCATCGCCATCTACCGCGTACAGGTCGATTTGCGCAGGCAGGTTCGTGCCGGTGTTGACCTCTTTATACATGTCCAGCGGCGCGTTCTGTGAATAGCGCAGGTTATCTTCGATATAGGTGTTATAGACGCCTTTCGACAGCGCTTCTTCATCACCGCCACCGGTCCACACGCGCTGACCTTTTTTACCGACGATGATCGCGGTGCCGGTATCCTGGCAGGTCGGCAGCACGCCTTTAGCGGCGATTTCGGAGTTTCTTAAGAATTGCAGCGCCACGTACTTGTCGTTTTCGCTGGCTTCTGGATCGTGAAGAATAGCCGCAACCTGTTTCTGGTGTGCCGGGCGGAGCATGAAAGAAGCGTCGTGAAAGGCTTGCTGCGCCAGCAGGGTCAGGGCTTCTGGTTCCACTTTCAGGATGGTTTCGCCGTCGAAGTCGGCAACGCTAACGTAATCAGAAGTGAGTAGATAGTATTCGGTATTGTCTTTCCCCATCGGGAAAGGTGCCTGGTAGATAAAGGGTTTGTTTGACATAGCTTCCAGCCTGTAACTCTGTATTTGTTATTCGAAAATGGCGTGCCGCGTAGTCACGGGCGGCACGCAAAGTGCATTTATAAGAACCCGTACATCGCGGCGAAGATCCAGCCGAAGACGCACGATACGCTCACACCAATCAACCCCGGCAGAATAAAGCTGTGGTTGATGACGAAGCGACCGATGTGGGTGGTGCCGGAACGGTCAAACTGAATCGCTGCCAGATCGCTCGGATAAGTCGGCAGGATGTAATAACCGTAGCAAGCCGGTGCTGAAGCCACGATGTATGCCGGATCAACGCCGATCGCCAGCGCGACCGGAACAATCGCCGCCAGCGCCGCAGCCTGAGAGTTTACAAACTTGGAAACCAGCAGCAGAACAATGGCATAGGCCCACGGATACTCTTTCACCATTTCACCCAGTACGCCCTGAATTTCAGACATATGCGCACCGAACATGGTTTCAGCCATCCATGCGATACCGTACACCGCCACGATGGCGATCATACCGGAACGGAAGACTTCGTTTTTTGAGATAGACGCGGGATTGGTTTTGGTCAGGATAATAATCAGCGCCCCGGTCAGCAGCATAAACATCTGAATAACCAGTACCATCGACAGCGGTTTGCCGCCGAAGGATGGACGCAGGTCCGAATCAGCACCAAGAAGGGCGACTACAGCGATTGCCCCGAGGAAGATCCACATTGCCAGCCAGTTGCTTTTCGGCAGTTTTTTATCCAGCAGCGTCGCGGTATCACCGTAAACATACTCACGGTTTTCCGGTACGGAGATGAATTTTTGGAACTCTTCGTCTTTATCCAGATCTTTACCGCGGAACCAGCTGAAGATACCGATCGCCAGGATACCGATTAACGTCGATGGAATGGTGATTGCCAGCAGGTCGAGGAACTCAAGATGGCGACCATCAAAGGTGACATTACCCAGCATCGCAACCAAAGATACGACCGCAACCGACACCGGACTGGCGATAATCCCCATCTGTGCACCGATAGAACTTGCCGCCATCGGACGTTCCGGACGGATGTTGTTCTTAATAGCAACGTCGTAGATGATCGGCAGAATGGTGTAAACCACATGACCCGTACCGCAAAGAATGGTCAGCGTACAGGTCACAAACGGCGCGACAATTGAGACATATTTCGGGTTGCGACGCAGCAGCTTCTCGGCAATTTGCAGCATGACATCAAGACCGCCCGAAGCTTGCAAGGTCGCCGATGCCGCCACCACCGCAATGATAACCAGCATGACATCAACCGGTGGTTTACCTGGCTGAAGGTGGAAGACGAAGACCAGAATGACCAGACCGATACCGCCTAATAAACCCAGCGCGATACCCCCCTTTCTGGCACCATAAAACAGACATATCAGTATTATGATAAGTTGGATAGTAAATAACATGTGTGAACCCTCGCGATAATCCTATTTAAATTTTTGCTGAATAGATCACAGTCACGTTCTGTTTTGTATGAACTGTTTTCAGAGCCTGACTAAATATCCGTTTGGTCGTTACCGGCTTGAGCAAATACCTCACAGTGAATATTGGCTGATTAAAGCAGCGGCAAATTTATGCACTGTGATAAGCGGCTTTTTCAGAGAGAAAGACTCTCTGGCGATGGGTTTATAGTTTGTACAGCGCAGATGTTAATGTTTTGTTTGCTGTTATCTTATTGATATTTATCGGTCTGTTTTTTGTTCTCAGGGCAGGTATCATTAGGTTTATAGATTAATCTGATCTACCCATTTGTGGGTAAAAATACACATAATGTGGGTGACATAATAGTTAATTAACTTTTGTTAGCGTTTTGAAATTAAAAACACCGTTCATCTGAAGAGATATTAATTTTTAGCGATGATGGAGGGATAATTATATTTGATCTGGCACAAGTTTTACTGATGAACGATGTAACTTGTGCCAGGGGGATTTTGCATTACGGTAATAATTATTACTTACAGATAACCAGCGATCCGTTATTGGCAATATTGTTTCAGTAGTGAGTAGTGTTCTGCCTGAATACGGTAACGGTAAACCGGACGCCCCGTGACGCCATAATGGATACTGGTGAACAATATGTGGCAGTTGACCAGCCAGATAAGGTATTTACGGCAGGAAACACGCGAGATGTTAACCTCGTTAGCCAGCTCGTCGGTTGAAAACTCATAGTCCTGATGCGCGTCAATCCACTGGCACAGCGTGCGTAACGTCTGCGGCGTTAAGCCTTTTGGCAAGCGACGAGGATCCTGCTCGTTGGAGCTGCTGCCGTGGATTAGCTGATCAAGCTCGGCCTGGTCATAATACTGATGTTTTTCCAGCGCCATTTTCTTTTGCCGCCAGCCGGTGAGCGCCTCTTCAAAGCGGGAAGCCTGGAAGGGTTTGATCAGGTAATCCACAACACCGTAATGCAGCGAATCTTTAATGGTTACTGCATCGGCAGCGGAGGAGATGACAATCACATCACTTTTGCAACGCGCGTTATGCAGGACAGGCAGTAAATCGAGCCCGTTCTCTTTTTGCATATAGATATCTAGCAATATCAGGTCGATAGGCGTATCGCTATTGAAGATAATCTCTTTGGCTTTCTCCAGCGTCGAAGCCGTTCCACGGCATTGAAAGCCCGGGATTTGTGCCACGTATCGGCGATTCAGCTCCGCGACCATTGCGTCATCATCGATAATTAATACATTGATCATCTGTTCGACCTCTCCCCGTCCCAGGGTATCTGGACAAAAAATTGTGTGAAAATCCCGGGTTCCGATTCCACGGCGATGCTGCCGCCGAGATTTTCTACCTGTTGTTTGACAAGTGCTAAACCGACGCCTCGCTCGCTTCCTTTTGTCGAGACACCTTTGTCAAAAATGTGATCGATTTTGTCGGGTGCGATCCCCGGTCCATCATCGTTAACTTCGCAGTGCAGCCAGCCGTGACGGTAGTGCAATGTTACGCTAATTTCGCCACCGGGTTCCGGCCCTAATGCCTCCAGCGCGTTTTCTATCAGATTTCCCAACGTGGTAATCAGCGTCGCGACCTGATCCTCACTACCGCTGTCTGGCAGCTGGCTTTCACTGTTTAAAATCAGCGTATGGCCTAAATCGGTCGCGCGGTTAATCTTGCTGATTAAAAAACCAGCGATAACCGGAGATTTGATCTTACCCAGCAGAGAGCCAATCTCTTCCTGATAGTTATTGGCTGTTTTGAGAATGTAATCTTCCAACTGCTTATAACTCTTCAGATGCAATAATCCGAGAATCACATGCAATTTATTCATAAATTCGTGGGATCGTTCACGAAGTGCGTCAGCATAGTTGACCAGACCGTCGAGTCGCTGCATCAGTTTACGTACTTCAGTTTTGTCCCTGAAGGTTGAAATGGCACCGATGATAACGCCATTACTGCGCACCGGAACGGTGTTGATCAGTAATAGTCGGTCCTTAATCGTAATCTCTTCGTCGCGGCGTGGGGTTCCGTCGCGTAACACTTCCGAGACATCTACCACCTGTGACCACGAGTGGCTTAGCGTCGACAGTTTCTCATCGTCCTGCGACTTACGGTAATTCAGCAATTCTTGTGCGGCATCGTTGATCAGCGTGACCTCGCCGCGATCGTCCACGGCAACGACGCCTTCTTTGATGGACTGCAACATGGCCTGGCGTTGCTCAAACAGTGTGGAGATTTCGTAGGGTTCCAGGCCGAAAAGGATTTTTTTCAGTACGTTAACCAGAATGCATGTGCCGATCAGTCCGACCAGCATGCCAAATAGTACCGACCAGATAATGCTCCAGCGACTGTCATTGATCTGTTGGGTCACGCGGCTTAACTCAAGGCCGATCGCCACCACGCCAATTTGTTTATGATTTTCATCGTAGATGGGGGTAAATACGCGTAAAGCCTGCGCCAGAAAACCGCGATTGATAGCGACATTTTCTTCGCCATTCAGCGCTTTAAGGATGTCATCACCTTTAAATGGCTGACCAATACGCTGGGCTTCAGGATGCGAGTAGCGAAGGCTTTGCATATCGGTAACGACAATAAACAGCAGATCGTTGCGTTTGCGCACGGCTTCCGCGATGGCCTGGATTCCACTCTCCTGCGGTTTTTTCTGCAAGCCCTGACGGATTTCCGGCGAGTCGGCGAGGGTACGCGCTACTGCCAGTGCCTTGTTAGCTAGCCCGTCTCGCGTCATATCACTGATTTGCGAGAAGTAAATCAGATGCACCACCAATAGCACCGAGAACAGTACCGCGCTGACCATTAAGATCACAGTGGTACTCAATTTCATCGGACGTTTGCGTAACATACGGTAGGGCAATGAATGTCTCATCAGCTTCCTTGTGTGACAAATTTCTTAAGCATTATCTCTGATGAGGCGGGTAATTCAAAGGGAGTAAGAATGATTGGCTATATAGGGGAAGAGACTCTGGCAACGGAAACTGCCAGTGCTGTATGAAGATTCCGGGGCTATGCTTATAGCGATAATCATACTGATGAGAGAGGGAAGGTCATGGATCGGGCGCTACTGGACGGGGGTTATCGCTGTTATACCGGCGAAAATATCGATGTCTATTTTAACACTGCGATATGTCAGCATTCTGGCAATTGCGTACGTGGCAACGGCAAGTTATTTAATCTCAAACGAAAGCCGTGGATCATGCCGGATGAAGTCGACGTTGCCACTGTGGTTAAAGTGATTGATACGTGCCCGAGTGGCGCGCTGAAATACCGTCATAAATAAGCGAGGGTAAAATGGAAATACGCGAAGGCCACAATAAATTTTACATTAATGACGAACAAGGCAAGCAAATCGCTGAAATTGTCTTTGTGCCGACCGGAGAGAATTTAGCGATTATCGAACATACCGATGTCGATGAAAGCCTGAAAGGGCAAGGGATTGGTAAACAGCTGGTTGCGAAAGTCGTGGAAAAAATGCGTCGGGAAAAACGAAAAATTATCCCACTATGCCCATTTGCGAAACACGAATTTGATAAAACACGGGAGTATGATGATATTCGCAGTTGATGGGAGAGTACAGAGTCACGATATTTTTCATGCTCTCCGCGGTGTGATGCAGGAGAGCATCTGAAGGGTAGGGGGATGCACAAAGAATGGTCAGAGAGAGCGTTTTTTTGTCCCAAGTCATCCCCTTTACTGAGCAAAAAAAAAAGAATATCTCCTATATGAGAATCATCATTCGGGGTTAATAAGTTTTGCGTCCCCAGAGCGTTCAATATTGATAGGAGTCATATTATGGAAGGTAAAAACAAGTTCAATACTTATGTTGTTTCTTTTGATTATCCATCATCTTATTCCTCAGTGTTCTTAAGGTTAAGATCATTGATGTATGATATGAATTTCTCCTCTATCGTGGCTGATGAATATGGGATACCACGACAACTGAATGAAAACTCCTTCGCAATAACGACATCGTTAGCCGCAAGTGAAATCGAAGATTTAATCAGGCTCAAATGCTTAGACTTACCGGATATTGATTTTGACCTCAGCATTATGACAGTTGATGACTATTTCCGTCAGTTTTACAAGTAGCCAGGAAGGATAAGAAGAACATAAAAAATGGCACTATTCTCTAAAATATTAATTTTTTATGTGATTGGTGTGAACATATCCTTTGTCATTATCTGGTTTATCTCACATGAGAAAACACATATTCGTTTACTTAGTGCATTTCTGGTCGGAATAACCTGGCCAATGAGTCTTCCTGTGGCATTACTTTTTTCTCTCTTTTAGGAGCTGTAGTTGAGTGGACCCGCTGGTTATCTTGAAACGAAGCGTCTCTCCTCAAAACTGGATTTGCGGAATGACGAACGAAGCAGTCGCCTGACTGCTTCGTTCATTAAAGTGAAATTTATTTCTGTGGGCGCATCGCCGGGAAGAGAATAACGTCGCGAATAGTATGACTGTTTGTAAACAGCATAATCATTCGGTCGATACCAATACCCAGACCAGCGGTTGGCGGCAGACCATATTCCAGCGCAGTCACGTAATCTTCGTCATAGAACATGGCTTCGTCGTCACCTGCAGCTTTAGCGTTAACCTGTTCCTGGAAACGTTCAGCCTGATCTTCTGCGTCGTTTAATTCGCTAAAACCATTACCAATTTCACGACCACCGATGAAGAATTCAAAACGGTCGGTGATTTCCGGGTTAACATCATTACGGCGCGCCAGCGGGGACACTTCTGCCGGATATTCCGTAATAAAGGTTGGCTGAATCAGATGTGCTTCTGCCACTTCATCAAAGATCTCCGTAACAATACGTCCCAGCCCCCAGCTTTTCTCTACCGTAATACCGATAGATTCAGCTAATGCTTTAGCAGCATCAAAATTATCCAGATCCGCCATATCGGTTTCTGGACGATATTTTTTGATTGCTTCGCGCATGGTGAGTTTTTCAAACGGTTTGCCGAAATCAAACACATGCTCGCCATAAGTGACTTTAGTGGTACCCAGTACCTCTTGTGCCAGGGTGCGGAACAGTGACTCCGTCAGTTCAATCAAATCGTGGTAATCCGCATATGCCATGTAGAGTTCCATCATTGTGAACTCAGGATTATGGCGAACAGAAATACCTTCATTACGGAAGTTACGGTTGATTTCGAATACCCGTTCAAAACCGCCTACAACCAGACGTTTCAGATACAGCTCCGGCGCGATACGCAGGTACATATCTAAATCCAGAGCGTTATGATGGGTAATAAACGGGCGAGCAGATGCCCCACCTGGAATTACCTGCATCATCGGGGTTTCTACTTCCATAAAGCCGCGCGCGACCATGAACTGACGGATAGCGGCCAGAATTTTTGAACGGACAACAAACGTTTGACGGGATTTATCGTTAGCGATGAGGTCCAGATAACGTTGACGATAACGGACTTCCTGATCCTGCAGACCATGGAATTTATCTGGTAAAGGACGTAGTGCTTTAGTCAGCAGGCGCAGCTCAGTACAGTGAATGGAAAGCTCACCCGTTTGTGTCTTAAACAGCGTACCGCGGGCACCGATAATGTCACCCAGATCCCATTTTTTAAACTGATCGTTATAAACACCTTCTGGCAGGCTATCTCTTGCAACGTACAGTTGAATACGGCCACCGACATCCTGCAACGTTACAAAGGAGGCTTTCCCCATAATACGACGGGTCATCATTCGGCCAGCAACCGAGACTTCAATGTTTAAGGATTCCAGTTCCTGGTTATCCTTCGCATCAAACTCTTCGTGCAACTGGTCAGAGGTATGGTCGCGGCGAAAATCATTGGGAAACGCCACACCTTGCTGACGTAGTGCCGCCAGTTTTTCGCGGCGATTTCTCAGTTCATCGTTAAAATCAATAGCCTCATTGGCTCCCCGTGTTTCTCGTTCAGACATTTTGGTTCCTCTAAATCCAGCTTTCAATTTAGCGTAGATAAAGAGACAGATCGGTACACTGTATTATCTGCCTCGACTATTAATAACTCAGTTTATCTTATCGAAACTAACGCTTACCTCAAGTTGATATCACTAATAAATAACCATCAAAATGGTTTAAATGACTTATTAATCTCGATTTACTAGTGTGATAAACTGAAAGTTAGTTTATTCATAACCAATTGTTTTTACGACAGTTAATCGTTGCTCTCCTGTATCATATTCGTCGGCGTGCTAAACAGAAAACGGGTAGCAAAGGCCAATACCACGATGATCGCGACACAAGCCAACGTCCACTCTCCCATCTGAGAAAAGAATCGCTGGTAAGCGGCAATTGCCATACCGCTAATTTGCGACTCTGTCGTCTGCTGTGCCACGACGCCTGCCAGCCAGTTGGCGACTGCGCCTGTTGCCAGCATATAAATACCGGTTAATACGCCAGACATTTTCAGACGCGTGATTTGCGCAATCGCCACCGGGTCAATAAAGAGTTCAGCAAAGCCCATTAGCGCCAGCCCGGATATCATCACGCCCATTGACGCTTGACCGCCAGCCGCTGCATGTCGGGCATCAAATGCCAGCAACATAAAGCCACAAGCCATCAGCAGTAAGCCAAAGGCAAACTTCAGCCAGACGCGCAATGCTGAATTGCCGCGGCTTTCTGGCGACGCCAGCCAGGCCAGAACAACCCCAGCGAGCATCACCGCAATGGCATTCACCGACTGGAATAGTGCTGTAGGTACTTCAATATTGAATGCCTGACGATTCACAAAGCGATCGATAAACAAGCTGATGGTACTGCCGCCCTGTTGTGCCAGTACCCAGAACAACGTCCCGACAAACATCAACAATACAATTTGCCAAAGAGCACGGCGGTGTTCGGGGAATTTGATCATCATGCGGGCAATGATTTGTGCGGCAATGAGGCAAACGATCGCCAGCAAATATCCGGACCAGTCGTTCTCCAGCAGCAGGGTAAAAAATACAGGGGCTAAACAGAGCATCACCACTAACCAGCTCCATACTGGTAAGGCAAATTTGACGCTTGTGAGCGCTTTTTTATCCATACTACGCGTGGACTGGAAATGACGATGACCACTTAAGAAAATCAACAAACCGATAAACATGCCGCCTCCCGCAAGGGCAAAGCCAACATGCCATCCATACCACTGAGCAGCCAGGCCGCAGGCGATGGGCGCGGCGATAGAACCGATATTGCCCGCAGCATACAGCAGCGAAAAACCGCCATCACGTCGATGATCGTTCTCGTCGTAGAGCTCGCCAAGCAAACAGCTGATGTTTGATTTGAATAAACCGTAGCCACAAATAATGATTGCCAGCGCCAGATACAGGCTAAAGGTTGAATTTGTATCAATGCCCAGCACCACATGGCCAAGGGTCATTAACAGCGCGCCGGCAATCACTGCAGTGCGGTTGCCGAGCAGGCGGTCGGCAAGCCAGCCGCCGAGAATAGGGGTAACGTAAACCAGAGAAGCATATGCGCTGAACAGGCTGATGGCATGGTTATCATCAAAACCAAGCTGATGGGTGAGATAGAGAATGAGTAAGGCACGCATGCCGTAAAAACTGAAGTACTCCCAGATTTGGATCGCCACGATATAGTATATCGCGCGCGGCTGTGAGGGTGTTTTCATGTGTTCTCCTTATGAGCAAAAAAGGGAAGTGGCAAGCCACTTCCCTTGTACGAGCTAATTATTTTTTGCTTTCTTCTTTCAATACTTTAACGGTATAGCGGCCATCAGCCTGACGGTATGCACCGTGAATATCGGTTTCAAAGCCCGGATAGTGAGCGCCGATTTCACACAGCATCTGCAGGAACTCCAGAACCGGACGGCTTTCTTCGGTGATCATTTCACCCGGCATTACCAGAGGAACTCCCGGCGGATACGGAAGGATCATATTGGCGTTAATACGACCGACCATTTCGTCGAGGTAAACTTCTTCGGTCATACCGTGCAGCTCTTTCTGGAACGCAGCATACGGAGTCATTACCATAGTCGGCAGAACTTCAAATGCGCGATACATCAGATCCGGCAGATTGTGGTGAACAATCAGTTTGTGGATATTCTGAGCCAGTTCCTGAATACGCATGTTTTCATAGAATTCAGGATCTTCACGATACAGAGACGGCAGCATGTTTTTCACACGCAGGTTCAGATCGAACGCACGTTTGAAGTCAGTCAGAGCACGCAGCAGGCTCAGTGCTTTGGTCTTATCGATACCGATGCTGAACAGGAACAGCAGGTTATACGGACCGGTTTTCTCAACAACGATGCCATGTTCGTCGAGGTATTTCGCCACGATGCTGGCCGGAATACCAAAGTCGCTCATGGTGCCGTCTTTTTCCATCCCCGGAGTCAGCAGGGTGACTTTGATCGGGTCAAGATACATGTGCTCGTTATCGATGTTTTTGAAGCCGTGCCAGGTGCTGTCAGAACGCAGCGGCCAGCATTCAGTCGTATCGATATGATCCGGCTGCCATACATCAAAGAACCAGCCATCAGATTCCGTTCTCAGACGTTTGATCTCTTTACGGAATTTGATCGCACGTTCAATGGAACCATTGATCAGACGTTTACCTGCATTGCCTTTCATCATCGCCGCAGCGGTTTCAGTGGACGCCACGATACCGTAGTGCGGAGAGGTGGTGGTGTGCATCATGTAGGCTTCGTTAAAGGTTTCTTCGTTTACGTCACCTTTAACGTGGATCATGGAAGCCTGAGAGAACGCCGCCAGCAGTTTGTGAGTAGACTGGGTTTCGTAAATCACTTTCCCTTCTACACGGCCACCGCTCATACCGCATTTACCTTCGTAAATCGGTGAGAAGTTGGTGTAAGGCACCCACGCGGAGTCAAAGTGGATGGATTTCACATCCAGTGTTTTCTTGATGAAGTCGGTGTTGTACAGCAGACCATCATAGGTAGAGTTGGTAATTACAGCATGTACCGGCCAGGTTGCGTTTGGTGTTTCTTTCACGCGCTTAGCAATGGTAGCGTGCTGGAATTCACTCTGTGGGATACCACCAAGAATACCGTAAGCGTTACGGGTCGGGCGGAAATAGATTGGCGTAACATCGCTCATCATCATCAGGTGGGTCAGCGATTTGTGGCAGTTACGGTCAATCAGAATGGTGCTGCCTGCCGGAGCAGAGTACATACCAACAATTTTGTTCGCAGTGGAAGTACCGTTGGTCACCATGTAGCTGCGGTCTGCGTTAAAGACGCGAGCGATATACTGTTCTGCTTCTTTGTGTGGACCACTGTGATCCAGCAGAGAACCCAATTCAGATACTGAAATGGAAATATCAGATTTCATGGTGTTCGGACCAAAGAAATCATAGAACAGGCTACCTACCGGGCTTTTCTGGAATGCAGTACCACCCATGTGACCAGGAGTACAGAAAGTATATTTACCTTCACGAACATATTTAAACAGTGCTTTGGTCAGCGGAGGCAGAATAGTGTTGATATATTCGTCAGTGGTCTGCTTGATCTTGTTAGCAATATCATCAGCAGCACCCAGCGCATATTCAAAGAAGCTAATCTGTAAACGCAGGTCATTCAGGCTTACATCGAGAGTGGAATACGTATTAGCGAACGCGTACAACGGCAGGTTCTCGTTCATTTTGCTAATTTCTTCGCACAGCTCGAGATTATATTTATCCCAGTCAAAAATAACGCCGCACAGACGCGCATTGTTTTCGATCAGTTTTAATAAGTCGTCACGGTCGTTCGGGTAAACAATCTGGAAGTTCAGACGTTCAAGCGCGCGATGAAGTTCACGGATGGGTTCTTCTTTAAAATAAACCCCCATGTGATTCAATATTGCAATAACGTTCATAGTCATATCTCCAGGTAAAAAAGGCCCCTCCCAACACATGGGACAAAATGAAAGGAGGAGCCTCGGAAAATACTTTTAATTAATGTGCGTTAGACGCTGTGTGGTTATCCATTGAGTGGCTCTGGCGCTCGTGCATTTTGCGAGCGTAGAACATCAGGATAATCAGGCTGACGATGAAGGTACCTGCCAGCTCGAAGGAGCTTGCGCCCATCAGCGCGATGAAGCAGAACACGCAACCCAGTACAGAGCAGATCAGGCTGACAAAGTTGCGGATGTTAACGCCTTCAAAACGAATCAGGTCAACGCAAGAGTAGAAGTACGGCAGCATAGTCAGCAGTACTGCGATACCGGTCAGTTCACCGAACAGGTCAGATGCTTTACCACCGGCAGAGTTCATCAGAGTGATGAGGATCATCAGGGCAGTCATTTTCACTGCAGCCAGCAGCAGACCTTTTTTCGGAATACCGTTGCTGTCGACTTCACCATAAACTTTCGGGAAGTTACCGTCGTTAGCGGCACGTACACCTGCCTGGCCTACCAACATCATCCAGGAGCCCAGAGAAGTCAGACACGCAAAGGCGGTGAATGCAGAAACCAGTGGCGCAGCCCAGTTACCGAGGATAGTTGAAGCACTGATTGCAAACGGAGCACCGGAAGCCGCCATTACAGAAGACGGATACATACCGGAAAGCACCTGAGTCGCAGCGATGTAAACAATACCTGCTAAACCAGTACCCAGCATGGTTGCCAGCGGAACGGTACGTTTCGGGTTTTTAACCATACCAGTACTTACTGCTGCGGATTCAACACCCACGAAGGCCCACAGGCAGAGCAGAATACTTTTAATGATCGCATGACCATCAGTGGTATCCGCAGTATTCCAGTTAGCTGCATAAGTTGCTGCATCAAACCAATGCCAGCCAACAATAGCAGTCATCACCACAGGAATAAGAACCAGCACCAGACCAATCGTGGTTAAACGGCTTACCCAGGTACCGCCGAGCATATTCACAAAGGTAAATACCCAGACGATAGCAATACAGGCGATACCCGCCGGAACAGGATCATTTAATACTGGGAAGAAGGTGGAAAGATAAGATACAGCGGTAATACCAATTGCCAGGTTACCAATCCAGTTAGCATGGTAATAAAGAACACCTGTCTGAAAACCAAATGCAGGGGAAATTTCTCCGGCATACGCAATTGGGCCACCTTGTTGCGGGTTTTTTGTTGCCAGTCGGGCATATACATATGCCAGCGACATTGCACCAATAATAGAGATAATCCAACCCCAGATAGCAATACCACCGATACTTGCTAGGTTCGCAGGTAATAATGCAATACCGCTCCCCATCATATTACCGGCAACAACACCGGTACAGGCAAATAGCCCGATCTTCTTGGCAGAACTCATGCTCTTCTCCTAATTTCATTTTTGAATTTGGAGTCCGGGTCATGATGTATAACTATTTCCTGACCAGACCAAACTGGCGCTAAGATTACTCACGAAAAAAGGATTAATCCTAAAGATTAGGTGAAATAACACAAAAGTTTCTGTAAGTGAGAACTTGAGGTTTTTTATTAACACATCAGGATCGCAAGTTGATATCATGAAAAGATAAACATTCAATGTTTACAATGCATTGCGTGATATTCTCTGGTTAAATTTATGTAATAAAAATTATGCGGCAAATAAATTGCCGCAACATATTATACCAACGGGAACATACAAAAACTCAACAACAAATATTCCCGAGCATGAATCAACCCGGGAGTTACTTATTCTGAAGCGAGAAATTTGTCGAGATAAGGTACAACATAAGGAACAGAAGTCTGGAATATACCATTTTCAATCCAGTAAAGGGTGTTTGCCCCTGGGCGTAAATTAAAGGCGGTGAGATATGCATCAGCTGCTTCCCGGTTCATCCCCTTCATTTCATAAACCTTGCCAAGCAACACATAATTTAGCCAGGACATTTCAAGATCAATGCCGGTATTTATCGCCTGATAAGACTCATCTGTTTTACCTTTTACCAGGGCACTGACCGCTTTTATTTGATATATAATGGACAGGTTGTTCAATTCCGGCAGTGTAACAATGTTATCTATTTCTGTGTTCAGTGCTGCTAATTGTTTTTCGTCTAAAGGATGTTGAGAATGGCGCACGATATCAACTAATGCTTTTTCTGCTCTCGCGTAGGTAAATTCTGGGGATGATTGAACAATCTCACCTAATAATTCACTGGCACGATCCAATGATTTATCATCACCATGCAGTAAATAATCATGTGCCTGATAAAAATTAGTTAATAACGCACCACGATGCGGCAAAATTTGCTGGAGCATCTCCTGCATTCGTTGTGGCCACGGTTGGTTTAACGCTTTTGATAAACTCTGGAGCAAATCATTTTGAATCGCCAGCTGATTACCGTTAGTGATGACATAACGTTTATCCAGCATGGTTGAACCATCTGCATTGTCTACCAATTTTACCGACATAAAGCATTGTTGAGCACGGTATTGGCGCTGATTAACAAACGCAATAGATAATGTTTTACCGGAACTGCTCGGTTCATCAATGTTGTAGTTGATTTTGTCATGCACCATAAAGGTGGAGAAGGTGTTAAGTGATGTCGCCACCAAATCACCCACGCCTATCGCGTAAGAGAGCTGATACGGAGAACTCCAGCTGTTACAACTCTTATTAACCATATTAATGTCAATATCGCGTGGATTGAGCAAAATGCGCGATTTACTCATAGGAAGACGTGTTTCAAGACTTGAAAACGCTACCAGTGCGACACAGATACCTAACGACAACAGGAAAAAAAACCATACCCAAAAGGTAGTGAATCGTTTGCTTTTAACTGGGGATTGTTCAGGTGGCGTTGTGGTGTTTTGAATGTTAAGACTGTGGGAGGGAGAATCTGTGGCAGGAACCGCCTCTGGTATAGGGGGAGGCGAAGATAGCATTATTTCCTCTCCCTCTTCTTCGCTGTACCAGATAACCGGCACCATTAATTTATAGCCGCGCTTTGGTACAGTAGCGATATAGACAGGACTATCTTCATCATTATCTTTTAATGACTTACGTAGTTCTGAGATACTCTGCGTCACAACGTGATTGGTGACAATACTTCTCTTCCAGACATTATCGATAAGTTCATCCCTGCTAAGTACTTCGCCACTGTGTTGAGCAAAGAAAACCAGAAGATCGATTAATCTCGGCTCAAGGGTAAGTTGACGCCCATTGCGGCTAATTTGGTTTATGGACGGAGTAACAAGCCATTCGCCAACGCGAACTACAGGTTGTTGCATAATAGAAACTCATTCGAAAAGGGAATGATGCAATGATAATTGCCATAACCTATTTTTTCCATCTATAGATGGGTTTATTTACATATTATTGGTGAATGTAGGACGTTATTTTTACCCGCCATAAACTTCTTGATTACATAGTATTACGAAAGGATTTTACTGAGAACCAGAAGTAATTTTCCTTACCATCAAAATTCATCATCTTTGCCAAAGAAAAATGTTCATAAAATAATCCATGAAAAATTGTCCGGAGCGCTTACTATTTTAATGGATTGTTAGTCTTTGCATGAGCAAACGGACTGATACATTTCTCTTTGTTCTCATTCAGAAAATCTCATCAGTTGGCGTTCTGCCCGATGTTGTGCTTTATGGGTGCGTTACGCTCCTGATGACGTCATTTGACGTTCAACAGCATCACGGGGCCGCACGACATTTCACGTCAGTCAGCGCTATAGCTCAGAAACAAATTTTCCCGAATTGGGATATGCCCGCAAATTGCTGGTGATGTGGGGAGAATCTGGTTGAGTTCGGTAGAATTGATTTGGCGGCAGGACGCTTAAATCGTGGCGTCCTGAAACGAAAAACGGACCTCCGTGGAGGTCCGTTTATATGAATTTGGTGCCCGGACTCGGAATCGAACCAAGGACACGGGGATTTTCAATCCCCTGCTCTACCGACTGAGCTATCCGGGCAACGGGGCGCATTAAACCGTAATCTGCACATCTCGTCAACCTAATTTCAGTAAAAGCGATTCAACTGCTTAAGATTGCGGCAAATCGCTTCTTTTCTGTGTTTCTGTCAGGTCAGTGCACCACCCTGACGGCAGCGGGCGAAGCGCAGGATATCTTCCGCCAGCCGATGTGCGGTGTCGACATCCGCCTGGCTACGATTCACCAGCATTCGGCTTAAACAGCCTTCCAGCACCAGTTCCATCTGCTTTGCTACCATCGCCGGATCGTCAACTTCCAGCGTGGTTAACAGTTCGTGGGTGAAATCGTAGGCCGCGCTTTTTTGCTGATCGGCCAGTTGATGAATAGGGTGGCCAGGATCGGGATAAAACGTACAGGCAGCGATAAACAGACAGCCCGGATAGCGGTTGTTTTTAACGCACTCCGATAACGCCTGATAACGTGCCAGCAGCTTTTGTTCGGCGGTTTGCGTTTCGTCCAGCATCAGCTGACGACGCCAGGCATCTATCTGTTGGCTAAGATAACGCAGCGCATCGTAGAGGATTGCCTCTTTGTCTGGCCAGAAGCGGCGTAGCTCGTCCAGTGGGTAATCCACACGTTCAGCAACCATCTCCAGCGTGGTGTTGGCAATCCCTTGTAATTCTAATAATTTCAGGGCTTCTCCCAGTACATCTTCACGTTGCACGCTATTTTCCTCCGTCTTTCCCACTGCAAGTGTCGTTCACGGTTGGCGATCGCGCAAATGTGCGCTGAAGGTTTCAGCATCCATAAAGCCCGTGACGCGTGCTTGTGGATGCTCCTGGCCTTGTCCGTCAAAAAAGAGAATTGTCGGTAGGCCAAGGACATTAAGATGCTTTAACAGCGCCACATCTTGTGCGTCGTTGGCAGTGACGTTAGCCTGAAGTAAGACCGTGTCTGCTAACGCTTTTTGCACCTGCGGGTCGCTGAAGGTGTATTTCTCAAACTCTTTACAGGCGACGCACCAGTCGGCATAGAGATCTAACATCACTGGTTTGCCTTTGGCTTCAACGAGCGCCTGATTTAACTCATCTACCGTTTTGATTTGTGTAAAGTTGAGATGCGTCTGAGTTTGCACGGTATGTGTTGCACCAAATGCCCAATCCTGAAGTGGGCGTACGCTAACCAATGCCGCTGCCAGCAGGATTATTTGCACCACGCGCATCCAGCCGCGTTTGGCCTGTAGGCTGGTGATAAAGGCCCAGCCAAAGAATGCGACACCAAGCGCCGACCACAAGCGTAATCCCCATATATCACCAATCACTCGCTCCAGCAGGAAGACCGGCAGTGCGAGGATCACAAAACCAAACGCGGTTTTGACTTGTTCCATCCACGGGCCGCTTTTCGGCAGCAAGCGGTTACCAAAGACGGTAATTAGCATCAGCGGCAGGCCCATGCCCAGCGCATAAAGATAAAGCGTGCCGCCGCCCAGCCACATGTTCCCGCTTTGGGCGATATACAGCAGAATCGCGCTAAGCGGTGCAGTGGTGCATGGTGAACAGATCAGTCCGGCAATCGCCCCCATAATAAACACACCGCCAGGTGAGCCGCCCTGTTGGCGATTGCTCATCAGCGTGAGACGTGTTTGCAGCGAAGAGGGGAGTTGCAGAGTAAACAAGCCAAACATTGACATCGCCAGCAAGGTAAAGACGATGGCGAGGCCAATGAGCACGTATGGGTGCTGTAGCGCCGCCTGGAACTGTAACCCTGCGGCGGCAACCACCAGACCCAGCGCCGTGTAAGTCAGCGCCATCCCCTGCACATAAATAAAGGTCAGCAACAATGCTCTGGCAGTGGAAAGCCGCTGTTTACCGCCCAGCACGATGCCAGAAATCAGTGGGTACATTGGCAGCACGCATGGCGTAAAGGCGATACCAATACCGATCAACAACGCCCAGAGCGCGGAAAAGGGCAATTGCGCGGTGGGCTGCTCTTGCTGCGGAACAGACACAGGCTGTGACGCTTCGTTGTTGGCGACCACTTCGCTTAACGGAACGGTTTTGGTTTCTGGCGGATAACAGAAACCGGCATCAGCACAGCCCTGGTAAGTGACAGTTAACGTTGCTCCCGCACTCGCCTGGTTGATGGTTACGGGAAGCGTCAGCCGATCGCGGTAAATCTCGCTTTTGCCGTAAAACTCATCTTCATGCCAGACGCCTTGCGGCAGCTGCACGTCGGCAATTTTCGCGTGTTCCGGCGTAATGCGGATCTGTTTACGGTAGAGGTAGTAACCGTCTTTGATCTGCCAGGTCAGATTAAGGTCATGTTGGTTTTGCTGAAAATCAAAAGCAAAGGCTTGATCCGCGGGGACAAATTGTGAACGTCCCGGCGCGTCGAATAATCCGGCAAAAACGGAAGTGCTGCAAAGTAGCAGGATCAGCGTAAAGATGCGTTGAGCCATGAGAGGTAATCTGTGTCTCCGTGTGTAACAGGTAAAACCAGAAGTTCCGGGGTTTGATATGGATGATGAGACTTCAGGCATTCCAGCAGTGCCTGCTGGTGAGATACGGTAGTTTTTAAAATCATCTGCACTTCGTATTCTTGCTCCAGCTTACCTTCCCAGTAATAGAGAGAGGTAGCGCCGGGGATCAAGGTCGCGCAGGCCGCCAGTTTTTCCGCCAGCACTTTGGCGGCTAAATCCTGGGCTGTCGCTTCATCCGGTGCCGTACATAGCACCACGACAGACGTGGTATTCGAACTTTTTTCATCAAGCATAAACACCTCGCAAGAACAGATGGAACTGCAAGAGAGAGGTCACTATACAACGGACGGGGAAAGGATGTTAGTCGGCGGGAAAGAAAGCGGGGCGTGAACGCCCCGCGATGGGTCATTACAGCATGAAGCTACCCAGCACGAAGCCGAAGCAAACGGCCAGGGCAACACCCAGAGTACCCGGGATGAAGAACGGATGGTTGAAGACGAATTTACCGATACGGGTAGTACCCGTGTCATCCATCTGTACCGCAGCAACCAGCGTCGGGTAGGTCGGCAGAATGAACAGACCAGACACCGCAGCAAAAGAAGCAACAGCGGTCAGCGGAGAAACGTTCAGTGCCAGAGCCATCGGCATCAGTGCTTTTGCGGTTGCAGCCTGAGAGTACAGCAGAGCAGAAGCAAAGAAGAAGATGACGGCCAGCAGCCACGGATGACCCTGAATCACTTCACCAGCGGTATCTTTGATCCAGTCGATGTTGTTGGAAACGAAAGTATCGCCCAGCCACGCAACACCCAGGATACAAATACAGGCGCTCATACCTGCTTTGAAGGTGCTGGAGTTGAGAATGTTGTCGGTATCGACTTTACAGATAACGGTGGTCAGAGTTGCAACGCTGAGCATGATGATCAGGATTGCGTTGGTGGTGTTCATCAGTGGTTTTTCAACCAGACCCATGCTTGGGCTGTTGATGATTGCATAGATAACCACGCCAACTACGCCCAGCAGGAACAGCCAGACGGACGTTTTTGCACCGGATTTGATTTCAATCTGCTTTTCACCGCGCAGTTCAACCAGGCCCTCTTCCAGACGCTTGCGATAAATCGGGTCGTCAGAGAGTTTGGAGTTGAACAGCATAGTGACCAGGAAGGACATCACCAGAACCGCCAGCAGGGTGGACGGGATGACCACGGAGAGCAGATGGAGGTAGCTGATGCCATGACCTTCCATCACGGAAGACATGTAAACCACTGCCGCTGAGATTGGCGATGCGGTGATCGCAATCTGCGCGGATACCACTGCAGTAGACAGCGGACGGCAAGGTTTAACGCCTTGTTCCTTCGCAACTTCAGCGATAACTGGCAGTGTCGCCAGAGAGATGTTGCCAGTACCAGCAAAGATAGTCAGGAAATAGGTCACGATCGGTGCGAGGATCGTGATGTATTTCGGGTTACGGCGCAGCAGCTTTTCTGTCTGATGAACCAGATAGTCCAGACCGCCAGCAACCTGCATGGCAGAAATAGCGGCGATAACCGCCATGATAATGGAAATGACATCGAACGGGATGTTACCGGGTTTAACGCCAATAGCGGCAAGAACCAGCACCCCCAATCCGCCTGCAAAACCAATACCTATTCCCCCCAATCTGGCGCCCAAGAAGATCGCCAGCAAAACTATGATGAGTTCTACAACTAGCATATTAGCCTTCCTTGTTTTTTAACAAGTTGATATTAAATTGTTATTTTTAAGTTACTGCTCACAAGAAAAAAGGCACGCCATCTGACGTGCCTTCTTTATTTGTACTACCCTGTACGATTACTGTTCGCTTTCATCAGTATAGCGTTTTGCTTTGTAAGCCGGGTGCATCAGATTCTGTACGGAGAAAATATCGTCAAGTTCCGCTTCAGTCAACAGACCGCGTTCCAGAACGACTTCACGTACACTCTTACCGGTTTCGGCACAGATTTTACCCACGATGTCACCGTTGTGGTGACCGATGAACGGGTTCAGGTAAGTAACGATACCGATAGAGTTGTAAACGTAACCTTCGCACACTTCTTTGTTAGCAGTGATGCCGTTAATGCATTTTTCCAGCAGGTTGTAGCAAGCGTTGGTCAGAATGTGAACGGATTCGAACATGGCCTGGCCAATGACTGGCTCCATAACGTTCAACTGCAGCTGACCTGCTTCTGCTGCCATGGTAACAGTGGTGTCGTTACCGATGACTTTGAAGCAGACCTGGTTAACCACTTCCGGAACAACCGGGTTTACTTTAGCTGGCATGATGGAAGAGCCTGCCTGCAGTTCCGGCAGGTTGATCTCGTTCAGGCCGGCACGTGGACCAGAAGAGAGCAAGCGCAGGTCGTTACAGATTTTGGACATCTTCACAGCCAGGCGTTTCAGCGCGCCGTGAACCATAACATAAGCGCCGCAGTCGGAGGTCGCTTCGATCAGGTCTTCAGCCGGTACGCATGGGAAGCCAGTGACTTCAGCCAGTTTTTTCACTGCCAGCGGAGAGTACTCTTTCGGCGTGTTCAGACCAGTACCGATTGCTGTTGCGCCAAGGTTAACTTCCAGCAGCAGTTCAGCGGTACGTTGGATGTTTTTCACTTCTTCTTTCAGCAGGATGCTGAAGGCGCGGAATTCCTGACCGAGGGTCATCGGTACTGCGTCCTGCAGCTGGGTACGACCCATTTTCAGGATGTCCTGGAATTCGACAGCTTTACGTTCAAAGCCTTCACGCAGTTGGTTAATCGCATCTACCAGTTTAATCAGGGAAGAGTAAACTGCGATACGGAAACCGGTCGGGTAGGCGTCGTTAGTGGACTGACATTTGTTAACATGGTCGTTCGGGTTCAGGTACTGATATTCACCTTTCTGGTGACCCATCAGTTCCAGACCGATATTGGCCAGCACTTCGTTGGTGTTCATGTTTACGGAAGTACCTGCGCCGCCCTGGTAGACGTCTACCGGGAACTGATCCATGCATTTTCCGTTGTTCAGGACTTCATCACATGCGGCAATGATGGCATTCGCTACACTTTTAGGAATGGTTTGCAGCTCTTTGTTTGCCATAGCTGCGGCTTTTTTAACCATTACCATACCGCGAACAAATTCAGGAATATCACTGATTTTGTTGTTGCTGATATAGAAGTTTTCAATCGCTCTCAGAGTGTGAACACCATAGTAGGCATCAGCTGGAACTTCCCTGGTACCCAACAGATCTTCTTCGATACGAATGTTGTTTGACATGTGAACCTTCTTTTTCAAGCTGCCAATGATTTGCTTTAAACACACAGAATATATGTGGTTTCGAATGTTTTTCGACCGACGATTATCCCCTGCATCGACCGAATACCCGAGATCATATGCTGCTTGAGGATTTCTACCGTAACCTGGATCACTTTAAGTGTCGGTTTTTACCCCTTAATTATTAATTTGTGAAATGGATCACCGCTTTGGGATTACTACCAAAAATAGTTGCGCAAACATCTTGAAATTTTGCTAATGACCACAATATAAGCTAAACGCGATTCGCAACCCATTCAGGTAGCCGGGTTTAACCGGCTGCTATTACAGGAGAAACCTTTGCGCTGGTTACCTTTTATTGCCATTTTCCTTTATGTCTATATTGAGATTTCAATCTTTATTCAGGTTGCTCATGTATTGGGGGTATTGCTGACCCTCGTGCTGGTTATATTCACGTCAGTTATCGGTATGTCACTGGTACGTAACCAGGGCTTTAAGAATTTCGTGCTGATGCAGCAAAAAATGGCGGCGGGTGAAAACCCAGCGGCGGAGATGATTAAAAGTGTTTCGCTGATCATTGCCGGTTTGCTGCTTTTATTACCGGGCTTTTTCACCGATTTCCTCGGTTTGCTTCTTTTATTACCGCCGGTGCAAAAGCATCTGACAGTGAAGTTGATGCCTCATCTGCGTTTTTCCCGTATGCCAGGTGGCGGTTTTAGCGCCGGGACCGGTGGCGGTAATACTTTTGATGGTGAGTACCAGCGAAAGGATGATGACCGCGACCGCCTTGATCATAAAGACGATCGCCAGGATTAATGTCGAAACGCCGGATTATGTGGTTATGCCATTTTCCGGCGTTTTTCGTTTTGGCAGAAACAGCCATAACCCCGCCAGCATGATCAGCGCGTAGAGACTTTTCCAGCCGACCATTGCCAGTAACAGAACGCATAATAGCCCGCCAACCACTGCCAGTAGTCGATAACGTCCTTGCAATAATTTACAGCCTGCCAGCATGCATAACAGATAAATCATAATAAAGATGCCATTGGCATAAATAATAAGAGCGTCCAGATTGATCTCTAAAGCATGAATCACCAACGTGCTCACCACGCAGCAGCCGAGCACCGCATTGAGGGCATTATTCGGAATATGGCGAGAAGAGAGGCGTGCCAGGTAGTGGTCAGGATTATGTTGCGCCTGCGACCAGACCAGGCGGGCGAAGCTCTGTATATAAATGTTGAGACTGGCAAAGCAGGCCAGATAGCCAATTACGCAGGCAATCCATAACGCTCCTACACCGAACAACTGCACTACAATTTTGGGAAGCGATGCTGCCGCCGCCATTTGTTCACCATAGGCGTCGAAGTGTAAGACGACTACCGTACAGCCCCAATAGACTAATCCTGCCAGCAGCAGGCCAATCATCAAAGCACGAGGAAAATCACGCTCTGGATTTTTAAATTCCGAGGCAAGATGGGCAAATGCTTCCAGACCGACAAAACACCAGAACATCACTGATAACGCAGCAAATAACCCGGTAAGTTCGATATTTCCTGGCGCAGGGAAGGGGATATTCGCAGGTTTGATATCGCCCGCCCACCAGATAGCGACAATCAGTGCGACGATAAGTCCGGCAATAACTGTTTGTAGATTAGCACTGGAACTGGCACCTCGAGTACCGATATACCACACCAGCGCCAGCGTACCGAGTTCTGCCAACAACAGTTGCCCGCTATGCCAGCCAAACATTGCCTGGCCGAATCCGGCAGCAATTTGTAGCGCGGCAGGCAAACCCACGGGAATGACCGATAAAAACAACCAGCCGGTGACTCGCTCAAGCCGCGAACCAAACGCCATACCGACGAAGTGTGCGACGCCGCCTGCGCTGGGATAGTGGCGACCCAGAATCGCAAACACAATCGCAATCGGGAACACTAAGATAATCAAAACGGGCCACGCCCACAGGCTGTTATTGCCTGCTACTAGCGCAGCTAACGCAGGAACGGCAAACACGCCAGTGCCTAATAATGACGTCGATAGCAGGCCAATGCCCTGGGCCAGCCCCAGTTCTTGTTTGAGTCCACTCATGGGTTGATGTCCGATTGCGCCCAAATTATGGGCAACTGCGTAGATTTTCGATGGTAGCACAATCAGATTCGCTTATGACGGTGATGAAGAAATTGCGATGAAATGTGAGGTGAATCAGGGTTTTCACCCGATTTTGTGCTGATCAGAATTTTTTTTCTTTTTCCCCCTTGAAGGGGCGAAGCCTCATCCCCATTTCTCTGGTCACCAGCCGGGAAACCACGTAAGCTCCGGCGTAACCCATAACAGATACGGACTTTCTCAAAGGAGAGTTATCAATGAATATTCGTCCATTGCATGATCGCGTGATCGTCAAGCGTAAAGAAGTTGAAACTAAATCTGCTGGCGGCATCGTTCTGACCGGCTCTGCAGCGGCTAAATCCACCCGCGGCGAAGTGCTGGCTGTCGGCAATGGCCGTATCCTTGAAAATGGCGAAGTGAAGCCGCTGGATGTGAAAGTTGGCGACATCGTTATTTTCAACGATGGCTACGGTGTGAAATCTGAGAAGATCGACAATGAAGAAGTGTTGATCATGTCCGAAAGCGACATTCTGGCAATTGTTGAAGCGTAATCCGCGCACGACACTGAACATACGAATTTAAGGAATAAAGATAATGGCAGCTAAAGACGTAAAATTCGGTAACGACGCTCGTGTGAAAATGCTGCGCGGCGTAAACGTACTGGCAGATGCAGTGAAAGTTACCCTCGGTCCGAAAGGCCGTAACGTAGTTCTGGATAAATCTTTCGGTGCACCGACCATCACCAAAGATGGTGTTTCCGTTGCTCGTGAAATCGAACTGGAAGACAAGTTCGAAAATATGGGTGCGCAGATGGTGAAAGAAGTTGCCTCTAAAGCGAACGACGCTGCAGGCGACGGTACCACCACTGCAACCGTACTGGCTCAGGCTATCATCACTGAAGGTCTGAAAGCTGTTGCTGCGGGCATGAACCCGATGGACCTGAAACGTGGTATCGACAAAGCTGTTACCGCTGCAGTTGAAGAACTGAAAGCGCTGTCCGTACCGTGCTCTGACTCTAAAGCGATTGCTCAGGTTGGTACCATCTCCGCTAACTCCGACGAAACCGTAGGTAAACTGATCGCTGAAGCGATGGACAAAGTCGGTAAAGAAGGTGTTATCACCGTTGAAGACGGTACCGGTCTGCAGGACGAACTGGACGTGGTTGAAGGTATGCAGTTCGACCGTGGCTACCTGTCTCCTTACTTCATCAACAAGCCGGAAACTGGCGCAGTAGAACTGGAAAGCCCGTTCATCCTGCTGGCTGACAAGAAAATCTCCAACATCCGCGAAATGCTGCCGGTTCTGGAAGCTGTTGCCAAAGCAGGTAAACCGCTGCTGATCATCGCTGAAGATGTTGAAGGCGAAGCGCTGGCAACTCTGGTTGTTAACACCATGCGTGGCATCGTGAAAGTTGCTGCGGTTAAAGCTCCGGGCTTCGGCGATCGTCGTAAAGCTATGCTGCAGGATATCGCAACCCTGACTGGCGGTACCGTAATCTCTGAAGAGATCGGTATGGAGCTGGAAAAAGCAACCCTGGAAGACCTGGGTCAGGCTAAACGTGTTGTGATCAACAAAGACACCACCACCATCATCGATGGCGTGGGTGAAGAAGCTGCAATCCAGGGCCGTGTTGCTCAGATCCGTCAGCAGATTGAAGAAGCAACTTCTGACTACGATCGTGAAAAACTGCAGGAGCGCGTAGCGAAACTGGCAGGCGGCGTTGCAGTTATCAAAGTTGGTGCTGCTACCGAAGTTGAAATGAAAGAGAAAAAAGCACGCGTTGAAGACGCCCTGCACGCGACCCGTGCTGCGGTAGAAGAAGGCGTGGTTGCTGGTGGTGGTGTTGCGCTGATCCGCGTAGCGTCTAAACTGGCTGACCTGCGTGGTCAGAACGAAGACCAGAACGTGGGTATCAAAGTTGCACTGCGTGCAATGGAAGCTCCGCTGCGTCAGATCGTCCTGAACTGCGGCGAAGAACCGTCTGTTGTTGCTAACACCGTTAAAGGCGGCGACGGCAACTACGGTTACAACGCAGCAACTGAAGAATACGGCAACATGATCGATATGGGTATCCTGGATCCAACCAAAGTAACCCGTTCTGCTCTGCAGTACGCGGCTTCTGTGGCTGGCCTGATGATCACCACCGAGTGCATGGTTACCGACCTGCCGAAAAACGATGCAGCTGACTTAGGCGCTGCTGGCGGTATGGGCGGCATGGGTGGCATGGGCGGCATGATGTAATTGCCCTGCACCTCGCAGAAATAAACAAACCCCCAGGCAGAAATGTCTGGGGGTTTTTCTTTTGGTCATCTTTCTAGTATAAGATTCAGACACGGACGACGCGAGTGGCGTCCAGCTCATTGATTATGGGGAATAACATGCACGTAAAATATTTAGCAGGGATTGTCGGTGCCGCGCTACTGATGGCGGGTTGTAGCTCCAGCAACGAATTGAGTGCTGCTGGTCAGAGTGTACGCATTGTGGACGAGCAACCAGGTGCAGAGTGCCAGCTGATTGGTACTGCGACAGGTAAGCAAAGCAACTGGCTTTCCGGGCAACACGGAGAAGAAGGCGGTTCTATGCGCGGCGCAGCAAACGATCTGCGCAACCAGGCGGCTGCAATGGGCGGTAACGTGATTTATGGCATCAGCAGCCCGTCGCAGGGAATGTTGTCCAGTTTTGTCCCGACGGATAGCCAGATTATCGGTCAGGTTTATAAGTGCCCGAACTGATGTGATCCAGAGGCTGGATACTTCCAGCCTCGTAGTAAAACAGATGAGATTATTTCGCCTGTGGTGCAGTTTTGCTGGTGGATTGAACACGTAAGTGATGCAGCGCGCGTAAGCATTGATCCTGGGTTAGCGGTTGGGCGTTATTTGCCGCTACGGTGCGAACATAGACCTGACATGGCACACCCGCGAGTTTTTTCAGTCGGGGGCTGAAATCAAGCATTCGGCGAGTGATCGCCTCCACTTCTTTACCCGGCGTTGCTTCACGCGTTTTCACCACTGCGCCGCTAAATTGTTCATTGCCACTTTCATCTTTAAAGCGGTAAAGCACCGCCAGATAATGGTTGAACAAGTTATGTTTCCATTCCGGTTGGGAATAGGTGTCATATTCCAGATTGCCATTTTCCTGGCAGTCAACGTCGTATAACGGCAGGAAATCTAACAGTGAGGTAATACGTAATGCCAGTTCACGCATTTCCGCATTATTAATTGCATGAATGATTGCTCGCGCCAGCATTTCAATCTGCAACTCATTGACGACTAACTCACATTTGCTACCGTCATGTAGCGTTAATACGAAGGTAAGATTTTCGCCCTGATCATCGGTAAGTTCCAGCGTGTTAACCCGACGATTAATATCGGCATTTTTAAGCTCATCAACCAGAATTTCTGGGATATTTTCTGCCATTTTCTTAATGACTTTATCGCGAGCTTGTTCATACTGAAGGCGTGCAGCAGCATCCAGTTTATGCTTTTGATGCAGACGACTTTCCAGCGCAATCAGAAGGTCGCGCAATTCCATGGCAGACATAAAGAACAACGATTCTTTATTGCGAGGTTCTTTAATTTTCAGCGCCAGTGCAATGAAATTATTACTCTTGCGAATAACACCGGTATTAACACCCTTGATGCTTATGGCCATGTAGGTTCTCCCTAACCATTTCTCAATTAAATAATTAATTTTAGTTTATAAGCCAGATAAATGGGCTTGGTAGTAATAGTTGTTAAAATAACATAAATAGCCGTGCTCACTCTATATAAACAGAAAAGAAAGGTTAATTATTGGTGTTGGTTATATAAAGAGTAACAACAGCAATGTATATGAATAATTAAAGGTTATGCAACGGGCAAAGATTAAACTTCCCTGTTTAATCAGTTACTGCTGGCGTAGCTGGAGATCCAGCGGCGTTTTGCTGGGTTCGCCGCCAATTTCTCGCGCCAGTTTAGGCACCAGATATCCCGACACCAATGTCAGCAACTCACGCATAATCTGCCGTGCTTCGTCATCACTCACCATAAAATGCGCCGCGCCCTGTACTTTATCGAGCACATGCAGGTAATACGGCATCACGCCCGCATCGAACAACGCATTACTCAGGTTTGCCAGCGTTTGCGCGTTATCGTTCACACCACGTAACAGAACGCTCTGGTTCAGCAAAGTAACGCCCACCCGGCGCAACTTAGCCATCGCCTGACGGAATGTTTCATCTACCTCATTGGCATGGTTGATGTGATTCACCAGCAAGATTTGCAGCGTAGAATGTGAAAAGCGTTCAACCAGCGCATCTGTGATGCGTGCCGGGATCACAATCGGCAGACGGCTGTGAATCCGCAGACGTTTGATATGCGGGATGGCTTCCAGTTGTGTGAGCAACCAGTCCAGCTCGTGATCTTTCGCCATCAGCGGATCGCCGCCGGAGAAAATCATCTCGTCCAGTTCCGGATGCGCAGCAACATACTCAAGTGCAGTCTGCCAGTTACGCTTGTTGCCCTGATTTTCGGCATAGGGGAAGTGGCGACGGAAGCAATAGCGGCAATTTACCGCGCAGCCGCCTTTGACCAGCAAAAGCGCCCGGTTGTGGTATTTATGCAACAAACCAGGCACTACGCTATGCTGTTCTTCCAGCGGGTCGGTGGAGAATCCGGGCGCGACGACAAACTCATCTTGCGAGGTAAGTACCTGACGCAAAAGAGGATCGTCCGGATTGCCTTTCTCCATGCGATCGATAAATGAGCGGGGCACACGCAGGGCAAACAGCTTTTTGGCGCTGCGTCCGGCCAACAGTTTTTCGTCCGCGTCTATATTCAAAAGACGCAGAAGTTCATCAGGATCGGTCACAACATCGGCAAGTTGCGTTAACCAATCTTCTCTGGATGGGGTATTTAGGGTTACAATATGCGCCATTTTGTGGCTTAGCTACCAATTAACAAATTTCAGAGGGCCTTATGGCAACGTACTATAGCAACGATTTTCGTGCTGGTCTTAAAATCATGTTAGACGGCGAACCTTACGCGGTTGAAGCGAGTGAATTCGTAAAACCGGGTAAAGGCCAGGCATTTGCTCGCGTTAAACTGCGTCGTCTGCTGACCGGTACTCGCGTAGAAAAAACCTTCAAATCTACTGATTCCGCTGAAGGCGCTGATGTTGTCGATATGAACCTGACTTACCTGTACAACGACGGTGAGTTCTGGCACTTCATGAACAACGAAACTTTCGAGCAGCTGTCTGCTGACGCAAAAGCAATTGGCGACAACGCTAAATGGTTGCTGGATCAGGCAGAGTGTATCGTAACTCTGTGGAATGGTCAGCCGATCTCCGTTACTCCGCCGAACTTCGTTGAACTGGAAATCGTTGATACCGATCCGGGCCTGAAAGGTGATACCGCAGGTACTGGCGGCAAACCGGCTACCCTGTCTACTGGCGCTGTGGTTAAAGTTCCGCTGTTTGTACAAATCGGCGAAGTCATCAAAGTGGATACCCGCTCTGGTGAATACGTCTCTCGCGTGAAGTAATGCGGTTGTGGTGCGGCCTGCAGGCTGCACCATCACTTATTCAGGTCAGAGATGATGAAACGCCTTATCGTTCTTGTTTTGCTTGCCAGCACGCTGCTTACGGGCTGTAACACCGCTCGCGGTTTCGGCGAAGATATCAAACACCTCGGCAACTCCATCTCCCGCGCTGCCAGCTAATTTTTCTTCTCTTCCGAAAAATCATCAGATTTCCATCATTTTTGGCGATGTTGTCTATTATTAATTTGCTATAGGCAAACATAAATAACATTACCTAAAAGGAAGACGTTATGGTGAAGAAGACAATTGCAGCGATCTTTTCTGTTCTGGTGCTTTCAACAGTATTAACTGCCTGCAACACCACGCGTGGCGTTGGTGAAGACATTTCTGATGGCGGTAACGCGATTTCTGGCGCAGCAACGAAAGCGCAGCAATAAGCAATAACGGTACGACAGCTGTGTCGTGCCGTTTGTTTTTTCTGCGATAGTTACATAGGTAATAGTTGAAATTCCCCTGCCACCTGGCAAAATATCCGTTCAACCATCAGCTTTGCAGGACGACCTGCAAACGCGTCTTTTCACCGGGGACGGCCCCAATTTTCCGGAGCCTGATATGTCCTGGATTATCTTAGTTATTGCTGGTCTGCTGGAAGTGGTATGGGCCGTTGGCCTGAAATATACTCACGGCTTTAGTCGTTTGACGCCAAGTGTTATTACCGTGACGGCGATGATTGTCAGTCTGGCGCTACTTGCCTGGGCGATGAAATCGTTACCAGTAGGGACGGCTTATGCCGTGTGGACGGGTATTGGCGCAGTCGGCGCGGCCATCACCGGCATTGTGCTGCTCGGTGAGTCCGCTAACCCGATGCGCCTGGCGAGTCTGGCGTTAATCGTATTGGGGATTATTGGTCTGAAACTCAGCACTCATTAACTACCGGGCTGCTGTACCCAAATAAACTTACTGACATCAAACCCTTCCCGGGTCGCGACTGCCAGCATCTCCTGTTTCACTTCGTCAGAAATGGTTGGCGTGCGGGAGAGTATCCACAGGTAGTCGCGGTCCGGGCCGCAAACCAGCGCATGGCGGTATTCCCGATCGAGTGCAATAACGTTATAACCGCCATAGAAAGGACCAAAGAATGACACTTTCAGCGCAGCGCGAGTTGGTGCTCCGGTAAAGTACGCTTTCCCTTCACTCTGCTGCCACATTTCTCTGTCAGGGTTATAGCCTTTATTAATGACATTCAGGCCGCCGTCATCACGCAGGCTGTATGTTGCGGTGACTTTTTCCAGTCCACGTTCAAAGCGGTGATCAAAACGGGCAATCTCATACCAGGTACCGAGATAACGTTTAGCGTCGAAATTATTCACTACGGTCACGCCACGCGGCGGCGTAGGGGAACTGCAGGCAACGACCAGAAATGCAGCTGTCGCTGCGGCAACGAGAGGGAGCAGGCGCATAAATGTTTCCTTACTGGTTTTTTTCTAAGTGTAGATGACAGCAAGGAAAAGCGGAGAAAAGGTCCGAAAATTCGGACCCGATGAAATTTTACTGTAGAGCGTTGAGAATCTGCCAGGCGGCGGCGACTCTCGCTGGATTGGGGTAGTTTTTGTTAGCCAGCATCACGATACCCAGCTCTTTTTCTGGAATAAACGCGACATAGCTACCAAATCCGCCGGTCGCCCCCGTTTTATGTACCCATGATGCGCGTACTGCAGGAGTTGGGGGCGTAATCGGTTTTACGGGGCGTGCTGCCAGTGCAATTTTATTGTCACTGCCGTTAATGATGATGTCAGGATTTACCGGCCAGTCCAGCATTTCCCAGCCCAGACCCTGATACATATCGCCGGTTTGCCAGTAGCGAGATTGTGCCAGTTGTATCCCTTGTTGAAGTGTTTTCTCATTGATATCAAGGGGTTTTAAATTGCTTTGCACCCAGCGGGCCATATCTTCAATGGTCGACTTCACACCATAAGCTTCAGCATCTAACGCCCCTGGCGAAACATGTACTGCCTTACCTTCGCGATATCCCCAGGCGTAGTTCTTTTCTTCTGCGGACGGTACATTAATCCACGTATGATTGAGTTTGAGTGGCTGGAAGACACGAGTTTTCATCGCCTGCTCAAAACTCAAACCAGACGGCTTCACAGCCAGTGCGCCGAACAAACCGATACTGGAGTTGGCATACAGACGTTGTGTTCCTGGAGCCCATGCAGGCTGCCAGTTTTGATAGAAGCGCAGCAAGTCGCTTGAGGATTTCACCTCATCCGGCACCTGCAATGGCAGGCCGCCAGCGGTGTAGGTTGCGAGATGTAATAGTGTGATCCCATTCCACTGTTTAGCGGTAAGTTCAGGCCAGTATTTTGTTGTGGGATCGCTTAACTTGATTTCCCCTCGAGCAATAGCGTCGCCACCAAGCACGCCCGTAAATGTTTTGCTGACCGAACCTAACTCAAACAACGTTTGCTGTGTGACGGGCTGCTTTTTGGCGATGTCCGCATAGCCCCAGGTAAAGTAATAAGGTTTACCCTGATAAATTACCGCTACCGCCATACCGGGGATCTTTTGTTGCTCTATAAGCGGGGTAATTGTGCGATGCACAATATCGTTGATTTGTTGAGGTGCGGCAAATGTGGAGCAAGAGGCGGTAATTAATAAGGTGCAGAGCGTCGTTTTGAACATAGGGTCTGGTTTCCATACAAAACGGCCCGCCATAGGCGGGCCAGATTTACATTGGCGATGCGTTAGATTGTAACGACACCAATCAGTGTGACAACTGTCAGGATAGCAGCCAGACCGTAGAAAACCCATTTACCCGCAGGTACGTGGATTTTCAGATCGTGCATCGCGTGGTGCATACGGTGTAAACCACACCACAGCGGCAGAACGATCATCAGGAACAGGAATACGCGACCAATGAAGCTCTGCGCGAACGCCAGAACGCGCTCGTAGCTCAGCGCATCACCCGGAAACAGCCCTAGCGGCAGCAGAATACCAACCAGCAGGATCATCACCGGCGCAATGATGGCGCTCCACATACCACCGGCCCCGAAGAGGCCCCAGAATACCGGTTCGTCAGAACGCTTTGGATTTGGATTAATCATCTCAGGCTCCTTACCAGTACAGGGCAACAAACAGGATTACGATGGTGGCAACCACAGTTACCGCCCAGAGACTTTTGATAATTGGCTCTGGTCCCATTTTTTCGTCTTTTACAATGATATTGGCTGCTTTTGGTGCCAGCTCAAACCAGGTTTTGGTGTGCAGCAGGGCTGCCGCCAGAGTGATCAGGTTAATGATCACGATAACCGGGTTTTGTAAAAAGTCGACGAATCCCGCCCAGGCTTCCGGGCCATTTTTCAGGGCAAACAGGCCGAAAATCAGTTCAATGCTGAACCACACAGCCGGAACCGCCGTGCCTTCGCGCAGCATGTAAAAGCGATAAAACGGCAATTTTTTCCACCAGGTGGACGTCATTGGCCGTACATACGGTTTACGTTTAGTCGTCATGTTGCACTCCTTAGCGTGGTTTCAGGGTCGCGATAAGAAAGTCTTTCGAACTTTCTACTTTGCCCTGCTGAATGGCCGCAGCCGGATCGACGTGTTTCGGGCAGACTTCGGAGCAGTAGCCCACGAAAGTACAGCTCCATACGCCGTTCTGGCTGTTCAACTGCGCCATACGCTCCTTCTTACCGTGGTCGCGGCTATCTTCGTTATAACGATGCGCCAGCGTAATGGCAGCCGGACCGATGAACTCTGGGTTCAGGCCAAACTGCGGGCACGCGGCGTAGCACAGACCACAGTTGATGCAACCGGAGAACTGGTGATACTTCGCCATCTGCGCCGGGGTCTGGATGTTAGTACCCTGATCCGCGGTGCGGGCGTTGCCGATGATGTACGGTTTGATCGCTTCCAGACTTTCGATGAAGTGGGTCATATCGACCACCAGATCGCGTTCAATCGGGAAGTTAGCTAACGCTTCAACCTTCATACCGTCGGTGTAATCACGCAGGAAGGTTTTACATGCCAGTTTTGGCACGTTGTTAACCATCATGCCGCAGGAGCCACAAATCGCCATACGGCAGGACCAGCGGTAGCTCAGGTCCGGTGCCAGGTTGTCTTTGATGTAGCCCAGCGCATCCAGTAATGAGGTAGTTGCGTCATAAGGCACTTCATAGAATGCGCTATGCGGTGCGGTATCGACTTCCGGGTTATAGCGCACCACCTCAATTTTCAGGTTTTTCATCTCAGCCATTCGCCTTCTCCTTCTTATTGGCTGCTTCCGCCTTATCGGCTGCATCCGCTTCGCCACCGTAAACACGTTTAGCTGGCGGCAGCGTAGTAATCTTCACGTCGCTGTACTCCAGGCGAGTCGTGCCATCAGCATCGCGGAAGGCGAGGGTGTGTTTGAGGAAGTTGACGTCGTCACGCTCGGTGCAACCTTCGTCCAGACGCTGGTGCGCGCCGCGGGACTCTTTACGTGCCATTGCGGAGTGCGCCATACATTCAGCAACGTTCAGACCGTGGCCCAGCTCAATGGTGTAGAGCAGGTCGGTGTTGAACACGCTGGAAGTGTCGGTGATGCGCACGCGCTTGAAGCGTTCCTGCAGCTCTGCCAGCTTGTCGATGGTTTTCTGCATCAGTTCCGGCGTACGGTAGATACCGCAGCCTTCTTCCATGGCCATGCCCATTTCGTCGCGGATCTTAGCCCAGTTTTCGCCGCCATCCTGGTTAACCAGATCTTTCAGACGTTGTTCAACGCCAGCTGCCTGCGCTTCAATTGCCGCTTCGTTGCCATTACCGGCAGTTGCTGCACGCTCTGTCGCTTGTTCACCGGCCAGACGACCGAAGACCACCAGTTCCGCCAGCGAGTTGGAGCCCAGACGGTTCGCACCGTGCAGACCAACAGAGGAACATTCACCCACGGCGAACAGACCTTTAATGCGGGTTTCACAGTTCTGATCGGTTTCGATACCGCCCATGGTGTAGTGTGCGGTCGGACGTACCGGAATCGGTTCTTTAACCGGATCGACGCCAACGTACGCTTTCGCCAGTTCGCAGATGAACGGCAGACGTTCATGCAGTTTTTTCTCGCCGAGGTGACGCAGGTCGAGGTAAACCACATCGCCACGTGGCGTGGAGATGGTGTTGCCTTTACGCCATTCGTGCCAGAAGGCCTGAGAAACTTTGTCGCGTGGACCCAGTTCCATATATTTGTTTTTCGGCTCGCCCAGCGGAGTTTCCGGGCCCATGCCGTAATCTTGCAGATAACGGTAGCCATTTTTGTTGACCAGAATACCACCTTCACCGCGGCAGCCTTCGGTCATCAGGATACCGGAACCTGGTAGACCGGTTGGGTGATACTGAACGAATTCCATGTCACGCAGCGGAACGCCGTGGCTTAGCGCCATACCCATACCGTCACCGGTAACGATGCCGCCGTTGGTGTTGTAACGATAAACGCGACCCGCACCGCCGGTAGCCATAACGACCGCGTTAGCACGGATCTGCACCAGCGTGCCTTCCATCATGTTCATTGCTACCAGGCCGCGAACATGACCATCATCAACCAGAATATCCAGCACGAAATGTTCGTCAAAACGCTGGATCTGCGGGAATTGCAGAGAGGTCTGGAACAGCGTGTGCAGCATATGGAAGCCGGTCTTATCGGCGGCGAACCAGGTACGCTCGATTTTCATGCCGCCGAAGCGACGTACGTTGACGCTACCATCCGGACGACGGCTCCATGGGCACCCCCACAGTTCCAGTTGGGTCATTTCGGTTGGGCAGTGGTGGACGAAATAATCCACGACATCCTGCTCACACAACCAGTCGCCACCCGCTACTGTATCGTGAAAGTGATATTCGAAGCTGTCATGATCCTGCGCGACAGCGGCGGAGCCCCCTTCTGCAGCAACGGTATGGCTACGCATCGGGTATACTTTTGAGATTAGTGCGATTTTTGCATTTGGATTTGCCTGCGCGGCAGCAATTGCAGCACGTAATCCCGCGCCACCGGCGCCTACAATGGCAAGATCGGCTTGAAAGGTTTGCACGACATTCCTCCAGATTGTTTTTATCCCACAGCCCCGTACTTCAGGGTAAGTGCCTGAAAGTTACGGTCTGCGAACGCTATTCCACTGCTCCTTTATAGGTACAACAGTATAGTCTGATGGATAGGTCTGAAATTTGACGAGATCGATTTTTTTAGTGCGCAAGAGGGCTAAATTATCACTGAAGATGATTAATTTAATTACTAAACCATCAGATCGTGCTTTTTTTAGTCACTGCCCACCGTTGTTTTATTCCTGCGTAAAATTTGTCTCGCCGTCGCGTTGCGAGTAGACTTCGTGCCCTTGTCAAAAACTGGAGATTTAACTATGAGCGAAACGGCATCCTGGCAGCCGAGCGCATCCATTCCTAACTTATTAAAACGCGCGGCGATTATGGCGGAGATCCGTCGTTTCTTTGCCGATCGTGGAGTGCTGGAGGTGGAGACGCCTTGTATGAGCCAGGCGACGGTAACCGATATTCATTTGGTCCCGTTTGAGACACGTTTCGTTGGCCCCGGGCATTCGCAGGGGATGAATCTCTGGTTAATGACCAGCCCGGAATACCATATGAAGCGCCTGCTGGTTGCCGGTTGTGGGCCGGTATTCCAGCTGTGCCGCAGCTTCCGTAATGAAGAGATGGGGCGTTATCACAACCCTGAGTTCACTATGCTTGAGTGGTATCGACCGCACTATGATATGTACCGGTTGATGAACGAGGTGGACGATCTCTTGCAACAGGTGCTGGACTGTCCGGCAGCAGAAAGCCTTTCTTATCAACAAGCTTTCTTGCGTTATCTGGAAATTGACCCACTATCTGCCGACAAAACGCAACTGCTGGAAGTGGCAGCGAAACTGGATTTGAGCAACGTTGCCGATACTGAAGAAGACCGCGACACGCTTCTACAATTGCTGTTTACCTTTGGCGTAGAGCCAAATATTGGCAAAGAAAAACCGACCTTTGTGTACCACTTTCCAGCCAGCCAGGCATCACTGGCGCAAATCAGTACCGAAGATCATCGGGTCGCTGAACGCTTTGAGGTTTATTATAAAGGTATTGAGCTGGCGAATGGTTTCCATGAATTGACGGATGCCCGTGAGCAGCAACAACGCTTTGAACAAGATAACCGTAAGCGCGCGGCGCGCGGTTTGCCGCAGCACCCCATTGACCAGAATCTGATTGAAGCCTTGAAAGTCGGTATGCCTGACTGTTCCGGCGTGGCATTAGGTGTTGATCGTCTGGTGATGTTGGCGCTGGGCGCGGAGACACTGGCTGAAGTCATCGCCTTTAGCGTTGACCGGGCATAATTCTGAAAAATTACTGAATTAACAGCGAAGAATGGCGTGATAAGCGCCATTCTGTAGCATATGTTTTCATTTTTCCGCTAAAGGCCACAATTTAAGACTGGATATTTGATATCATCCAGGTATCAATTCTGTATTGGTTTTTACGCTGCCCGCTCAATGTTGGGCAGTGCAGTTCAGTGGGCGCGTTTTATACACGCGCTGAAATGAAGGATGGTTTCATGCCTCACTCGATAAAAAAGATGAGTCTGATAGGACTCATATTGATGATCTTTACTTCTGTATTTGGATTTGCCAATAGCCCATCGGCTTATTACTTAATGGGTTATAGTGCGATTCCCTTTTATATATTTTCTGCATTGTTATTCTTTATTCCATTCGCCTTAATGATGGCTGAAATGGGAGCTGCTTATCGCAAAGAAGAAGGCGGTATCTATTCCTGGATGAATAATAGTGTCGGACCACGTTTTGCCTTCATTGGTACGTTTATGTGGTTTTCCTCTTATATCATCTGGATGGTGAGTACCTCCGCGAAAGTTTGGGTACCGTTCTCAACATTCCTCTACGGTAGCGACATGACCCAGCACTGGCATATTGCCGGACTGGAGCCTACGCAGGTGGTTGGTCTGCTGGCAGTGGCATGGATGATTCTGGTCACCGTCGTTGCTTCAAAAGGGATTAATAAAATTGCCCGCATTACTGCGGTGGGCGGTATTGCAGTAATGTGTCTGAATTTAGTATTGCTGTTAGTAAGCATTACTATTTTGTTATTAAATGGTGGGCATTTCGCGCAGGATATTAATTTCCTTGCATCACCGAACCCAGGTTATCAGTCCGGTCTGGCAATGCTATCGTTTGTGGTATTTGCCATTTTTGCCTATGGCGGAATTGAAGCGGTTGGTGGTCTGGTTGATAAAACGGAAAATCCAGAAAAGAACTTTGCCAAAGGTATTGTTTTTGCCGCTATTGTTATTTCAATCGGTTATTCGCTGGCAATATTTTTATGGGGCGTCAGCACAAACTGGCAGCAGGTATTAAGTAATGGTTCCGTTAACCTCGGCAATATTACCTATGTGCTGATGAAGAGCCTCGGGGTGACGCTGGGTAACGCACTGCATTTGTCACCTGAAGCGTCATTGTCGCTGGGCGTATGGTTTGCGCGTATTACCGGACTGTCGATGTTCCTCGCTTATACCGGTGCGTTCTTTACACTTTGCTATTCACCGCTGAAAGCCATCATCCAGGGGACGCCGAAAGCATTGTGGCCGGAACCGATGACGCGCCTGAATGCGATGGGGATGCCGTCTATCGCCATGTGGATGCAGTGTGGGTTGGTTACTGTCTTCATCCTGCTGGTTTCGTTTGGTGGCGGTACCGCATCGGCGTTCTTTAACAAGCTGACGCTGATGGCGAACGTGTCTATGACGCTTCCTTACCTGTTCCTCGCGCTGGCTTTCCCATTTTTTAAAGCACGTCAGGATCTCGACAGACCGTTTGTGATTTTCAAAACGCATATGTCGGCAATGATTGCAACAGTGGTTGTCGTACTGGTGGTGACATTTGCGAACGTCTTCACCATCATTCAACCTGTGGTTGAAGCTGGAGACTGGGACAGCACATTGTGGATGATTGGCGGCCCTGTCTTCTTCTCGCTGTTAGCGATGGCGATTTACCAGAACTATTGCAGCAGAGTGGTAAAAAATCCGCAGTGGGTGGCTGAGTAATCAAATGCCCTATCGTCGGCCTGACGATAGGGCGTAATGACAGGGAATTAGTGAGATTTCGTATGCGCTATAGCGAAATTAAACTATGGGTTACCTCATGAGTGCGCGCATGTCTGTCTTGTGCTGCATCTGGTTCATTGTGGCGTTCCTCTGGATAACCATTACCTCCGCGCTGGACAAAGAGTGGATGATTGATGGACGCGGGATTAACAACGTCTGTGATGTTTTGATGTATCTCGAAGATGACGATACTCGCGATGTCGGTGTGATAATGACGTTACCGCTCTTTTTCCCTTTTCTCTGGTTCGCTTTGTGGCGAAAAAAACGCGGCTGGTTTATGTACGCCACCGCGCTGGCTATTTTCGGCTATTGGCTGTGGCAGTTTTTTCTGCGCTATCAGTTTTGCTTATAAGCCGGATGGGTTCATCCGGCCACAAAGACCTTACAAACTTCCCGCCTGACGACCTTTGCCCGCAGAAGTTAATGTTCTCCCCGTTTGCTTACCATTCAGGCTTTCCAAACGCATCTGGAAGGGCGGGAATGGCATATCAATACCGTGGGCATGGAATCCTGCCAGAATTAGCTGGTGAATCTCATGGCGTAGTGGCATACGGTGACCCATCTCAGCGGCGTAAATACGCAGCTCGAAAATTTGAATCCCCTGTTGCAGATCCACCAGGAAGACTTCCGGCGCCGGGTTGTCGATCACCAGCGAGCAGCGACGCGCTGCGGTGAGCAGGATTTCCGTCACTTCTTCACTGTTGGCATCGGCAGGGGCCGGAATCGTCAATACCACGCGCGTGACCGAGTCAGAGAGCGACCAGTTGATAAACTGCTCGGTAATAAACGCCTTGTTCGGCACGATTATCTCTTTACGGTCCCAGTCGCTGATGGTGGTGGCGCGGGTGTTAATTTTTGTCACGCTACCGGTGAGATCGCGGATCGTTACCGTATCGCCAATACGAATCGGTTTTTCGAACAGGATAATCAGGCCAGAGATAAAGTTGGCGAAAATCTCCTGTAAACCAAAGCCCAGACCAACACCGAGCGCGGCGACCAGCCACTGCAATTTCGACCACTCAATACCAATCATCGAGAAGCCGACCAGCCCGCCAATCAGCATCAGCAGATATTTGGTGATGGTGGTGATGGCGTAGCCCGTACCCGGCGTTAAATCCAGGTGCTGCAGAATCGCCAGTTCCAGCAGCGCGGGCAGGTTGCGCACCAGCTGCGTGGTGATGATAAACACCAGAATGGCAATCAGTACCGCACCGAGGGTAATCGGCTCCAGGCTTTCTACGCCCTGTACCGTGGAAGTGACATCCCACAGCGAAATATTTTCGAGGAAGCCGAAAGCGGAATGGATTTCTGACCACAGCACAATGACCGAAAGCAGGGCGATCAACATCAAAATTGAGCGCACCAGCCGCAAGGATTGCGCACTGATGGCATCGAGATCGACTTCGCTTTCATCGACTTCAATTGCTCCTTCCGGGCTACTGTGATGATGCGCTTCCTCTTCGCCACGCGCGCGCTGCGCTAACATCTCTGCCCGGCGATGCTTCGCCCGGTCAAACGCCAGCCTGCGGCGCTGGATCAGCATCCAGCGGCGGATAACGTGATAAACCACCAGTAGCAAAAACCAGATGGCAACCGAGGTTTCAAGCCTCGCTAACAGCGCCTGCGCCGTTGCCAGATAACCCACCGCCGACGCCAGAATGGCAACCAGCGGTGCGCCAATCATCATGTTCCACAGCATATGGTTGGTAATGTTGTCGCCGCTGCCCTCTTTGTTGAGATACAGCGGGATCCCGGCCTTTTTCAGGCTGAGGGTGACCACCGCCAGCGCACCGCAAATGAGGATAAAGCAAAGCCGTCCCAGCGAACCGGAGAATTCACGGTCGTCGAGGTTATCGAACATCATCAGCGCCATAATCAGCGGCACAATAAGCCCGATGCTCATCAGGTAGTAACGCATCCCACGGGAAACACGTTCGCGCGGCCAGCCAAAATGAGCGATAAACAAGCCGTTCGGGCGAGCAAAGGTGGCGCAAATCATCACTACCCACAGCAGCGGCACGGTGGCTGTTACGCCATCACCAATCGCGACCGCCAGCGGATAAGGCCACGCCTCGCGCAAGCCGTAACCCAGCGTCATCCACAGCACAGGCAGCGGTGACGCGACGAGAATCGACCAGAAAAGAGTGCGTAACGTCAGCCAGAAGTGATCCTGAGTCACTTTGCCGACTTTCGCCGCCGAACGTTCAAGAAAACGGGTGAAATAGCGGCGCGAGTAAATACTGCAACCGACCAGAATCAACGCGCCAAACAGCGGCAAAATCGTCTCTTTACTGGTCAGCATCATCACACTGGCTTTGCCCAACTGACTGAAGGTGTCCAGCGAAATGAGACGACGCAGATCCTGGGCGATTTCCAGCGGCCAGGCGATGGTCATCGGGCGCACGTCAGAGGTCCAGAACAGATAGCGGTGCGTCGCTTCGTTCACCTCTTTCAGCGCATCCTCCAGTTGCCCGTTGGAGACTTTCAGCTTGGTCAGCTCCAGCAGTAGCGTGTCGCCACCCTGCAACAATGAGTTCAGCAACTCACGCTGAGTGCGTAGCTGTGCTTCCAGAATACGGTTTTGCTCAGCGGTCAGCGGCTGACCGTCGGCCTGATGGATTTGCCGTAGCAGCGGCTGTTTATTAAGCAGATCCTCATAACGTAACCGTTGCACACGTAACTGCGCCATTTCGGTATCAAGCTGTTGTGGTTTTGGCATTTCCGGTAGCCGTGCCACCTGCGCCCGCAACGCTTCGCCGAGCAGGTTAGATGATCCCAGCCATTGCGACTGTTCACGCAGCGTATTCAACGCCTGCCGGACCTGTAACGTCTGGCTGGCAGCCTGACGCTGTTGCGAGGCAACGAGATCCATCCGCTGCGCCTGTTGATTCAAAGCCGCCGATAGTTCGCGGTTAATTTTGAATTGCGCGACGATGTCTTTCGGCAAATCGGCGCTGTTTTCTGCCAGCAATTCGGTACTTTCCAGCGCCCGCTCCGCCTCAAGCTGACGTTGGCTGTTCAACTGATTACGTAAGGCCTGCAAATACGCATCCAGTTGCTGGCTCTCTTTTTCCGCCAGCTCTGAGCGTAAGCGCGCTAATTCCTGGCGGTTATTGGCAGATAGCTGCGCCAGCTCCAGTTCATCAACGAGCGCTTTCAGACGTGCGGAGTCAGACTGCAACGCGAAATTTTGTGCCTGATTGAGCGGGGTATTGCCGGTAAGCGTCCCCAGGCGGCGCTCGATTTCATTCAACTGACGGCGGGCATCGGTTTGCTGTTGCGGCAGTTGATTCAGCGAATCGGCAATCTCGCGGGCGCGCTCCTGCTCTTGCTGGGCCTGACGGCTTTTATCCAGCAACTGACTGCTGATCTGGAGAATTTCCTGATTCAGCGCATCGTTAGACATTCCCGGCGACACGCTGCGTGGCTCGTCACGCATGTTGTTTAACTGCGCGCGCAGAGTGGCGGAAAGTTTCGGATAATTATCAATGACTTCTTGATATTGCTTGATGCGCTCAAGGGAACCTTTTCGTTCCTCAAGCGCATTTAAGGCAGACTGGAGCGCCTCTACGACTTCCGGCTGCGCAGGTTTCGCCGCTTTTGCCTGCTCCAGTTCCTGGGTGATTTGTTTGCTATCGGGGGCCGTCGCGGCGTACGCCCCCCAACTGAGGCACCAGGCCATCAGAAAAGTGATAATCAGGCGCACGTCAGCGTTTCCTTTGATGGATTAGACCTGGTCTTTTTTGTCGTCAACCAATGGGCTGGCGTCGTGTTCTGCCTCGATTTCTTCAGCAGGAAGCGGGGCTGGTTCAGCATCTGGCGTAACAAAGGTTTCGGTAGATACTGCCAGCGGCTGGCCAATTTTCGTGACAGACAGGCTTTCCAGTTGCTCAACCAGGTCCACTTTACCTGGTGCAAACAGGTTGATAACGGTAGAGCCTAGTTTAAAGCGACCCATTTCCTGGCCTTTCAGCAGTGCCACAGAACCGTCGTTTTCCCCGGCAGGCCAAGTCCAGCGCTTGATGATGCCTTCGCGCGGCGGCGTAATGGTGCCCGCCCATACCGTCTCAATGCTGCCTACAATCGTCGCACCGACCAGAATCTGCGCCATCGGGCCAAATTCGGTATCGAACAGGCAGATCACGCGTTCGTTACGGGCAAACAGATTCGGCACGTTCTGAGCCGTGAGATGGTTAACGGAGAAGAGATCGCCCGGCACGTAGATCATTTCACGCAGAATACCGTTGCACGGCATGTGTACGCGGTGGTAGTCACGTGGGGAGAGGTAAGTGGTCACAAACGTACCGTTACGGAAGAGATCCGCCATCAGATAGTTGCCTGCCAGCAGGGCTTCGAGGCTGTAGTTGTGGCCTTTGGCTTGCAGGATTTTATCTTCTTCGATTTTACCCAACTGGCTGATAACGCCATCGGCAGGCATAACCAGTACATTCGGATCGGTATCGATTGGGCGTACTTCGTCACGCAGCGGACGGACAAAGAATTCGTTAAAGGTGCGGTAGCTGGCGGTGTCCGGCTTTTGCGCCTCTTTCATGTCGACCTTGTAGTATTTAACGAACAGATCGATAACCAGTTTTGTCAGCCATCCTGCCCGCTTGCTTGCGCCCCAACCCGCCAGGCGAGTAAGCCATAGTTTCGGCAGAATGTACTGTAGCGAAAGTTTAAATGAATTTAACAAGGTAGCCTCCAGGCCATTGTTTTGTCGTTCCTGATCCGGCCTACATGCCGGATCCTGAAAAAAAGGGGACGATTCTAACGACGGTTAGCTTAATTGTCAGTCATCCGTATCAGAAAAGTTTTTACGCGTTTTTACCTGCGCCATGCTTTCCAGAATACGGTGATAGTTTTCGAAACGGGTTTCCGCGATTTTTCCTTCCTCAACCGCTTCCCGGATAGCGCAGCCCGGATCGGTATCGTGTTTGCAATCGCGATATTTACACAGACCTAAATAGTCATGGAATTCGACAAAGCCCTGAGTGATTTGTTCCGGCTCCAGGTGCCAGAGACCAAACTCACGCACACCTGGGGAATCAATCACATCACCGCCGTGCGGGAAGTGATACAGTCGTGCGGCGGTCGTGGTGTGCTGACCAAGCCCCGAGTTGTCAGAGACATCGTTGGTCAGGATCTCTTTTTGCAGCCCCAGCAACGCGTTCAGCAGGCTGGATTTGCCAACGCCAGACTGCCCGGCAAAAATGCTGATGCGCCCGGTCAACGCCTCTTCCAGCGGTTTCAGCCCATCCTGAGTATGACTGGAAACCATCAATACGCGATAACCGATATTGCGGTAGATATCCATCTGCTCGTTGACGAACTCCATGCCTTCGTCGTCCAGCAGGTCTATCTTGTTGAGCACAATAATCGGCTCAATCTGCAAGGTTTCGCAGGCCACCAGGTAACGGTCGATAATATTGAGCGACAGCTCCGGCAAAATGGCGGAGACAATGACAATCTGGTCGATGTTGGCAGCAATAGGTTTCACACCGTCGTAAAAATCCGGGCGCGTCAACACTGAGGTGCGCTCATGCACCGCTTCCACGATCCCTTTGACATTTACGCCTTCCGCCGCTGGTTTACCCGGACGCCAGACTACGCGGTCGCCGGTCACCAACGAACGGATGGTACGGCGAATATTGCAGCGGTGAACGTCGCCATCGGCGGATTCCACATCAGCGTGCATACCAAAGCGGCTGATGACGATACCTTCATCAGGCTCGCCAAACAGATTGTCGTCGTAGTCGGGCTTCTCCTTAGACGTTTTAAGACGACGCTGGTGATTGGCGTTCACGCGGCGCTGCTGGCCTTTGGAGAGTTTATTTTTACTCAATCGTACAGACTCCTGGTCGCCCCTGATGGGCAAAACATCTATGATACACGCAATTGTGGATCAATATAGTCACTGTGAATGGGTGGAAAATAGCATGAGTGCCAATGAAAACAACCTGATTTGGATCGATCTTGAGATGACCGGTCTGGATCCCGAGCGCGATCGCATTATTGAGATTGCCACGCTGGTGACCGATGCCAACCTGAATATTCTGGCAGAAGGGCCGACCATTGCAGTACATCAGTCCAATGAACAGCTGGCGCTGATGGATGACTGGAACGTGCGCACCCATACCGCCAGCGGGCTGGTAGAGCGTGTGAAAGCGAGCACGATGGGCGATCGTGAAGCTGAACTGGCAACGCTCGAATTCTTAAAACAGTGGGTGCCTGCGGGAAAATCGCCGATTTGTGGTAACAGCATCGGTCAGGACCGTCGCTTCCTGTTTAAATACATGCCGGAGCTGGAAGCCTACTTCCACTACCGCTATCTCGATGTTAGCACTCTGAAAGAGCTGGCGCGCCGCTGGAAGCCGGAAATTCTTGACGGCTTTACCAAGCAGGGGACGCATCAGGCGATGGATGATATCCGTGAATCGGTGGCGGAGTTGGCTTACTACCGCGAGCATTTTATCAAGCTGTAAAATTTTTCCTGGTCACGTAAGCGCCGGAATCCACTTGCGGCGGCGTGATTTTGACGCTAAATTGAACGTCTTGCTGATAATTTCAGCACTTGAGATAAAAACTCAAAAAAAATTTTTTAGGGGGGTTGCAGAGGGAAAGATTTCTCGTATAATGCGCCTCCCGTAACGACGCAGAAATGCGAAAATTACGAAAGCAAAATTAAGTAGTACGCGGGAATAGCTCAGTTGGTAGAGCACGACCTTGCCAAGGTCGGGGTCGCGAGTTCGAGTCTCGTTTCCCGCTCCAAAATTTGAAAGTGCTGTAAAGCACAGACCACCCAAGCGGGAATAGCTCAGTTGGTAGAGCACGACCTTGCCAAGGTCGGGGTCGCGAGTTCGAGTCTCGTTTCCCGCTCCAAAATTTGAAAGTGCTGTAAAGCACAGACCACCCAAGCGGGAATAGCTCAGTTGGTAGAGCACGACCTTGCCAAGGTCGGGGTCGCGAGTTCGAGTCTCGTTTCCCGCTCCAAATTCTTCTCTCAATAAAATATCCACAGCGACGCGATGCGTTATTGCTGGTTTTTGTTGTCTCTGACAAACTCTTGTAAACAGAGTTATCCACAGCCTCAGGCCGTAATCTTAATTTCAAAGAAACTTCGCACGGTGAATAGTATTTTTTTAACCTATTGATAGATAAGTTAAAAATTAAGATTTCGTTTTGTCGTATCGATCACTTGACGATTTTTTCCGGCTTGAATTGCAATGCGTTTTTATTTTTATTCACAAGCTGTGGATGAATCAGGCGTCACGCGGTAACCCTTTTTCAATCACCCGAACCAGACGCTGTTTTTTCGGTAATTGCACTTCGACCACGCACGCATTTCGTCTCTCGATTTGCTGCGCAATCGCCCACGCTATGTGCTCATCAAGAAGTGGGTGCTCACCTTTACGACTTTCCAGCGCTGTCAAAATCGTTTCATCCCAGGGGGCATTGCCTAATGCTACGGCGATATTACGCAGCCAACGCAGGTGACCTATACGGCGAATCGCCGAACCTTCCGTGACTTTTAAAAACTTCTCTTCACTCCAGGCGAATAACTCAATGAGTTCCGGTGCGTGTAGCGGCTTACGCGGGCTGAAATCGTCTTCTGTAGTGAGTTGCGAGTAGCGATTCCACGGGCAGATAAGCTGGCAGTCATCGCAACCGTAAATACGGTTTCCCATTAACGGTCGCAACTCTTCCGGGATCGCCCCTTCCAGTTCGATGGTGAGATAAGAGATACAGCGGCGAGCATCGACGGTATATGGCTCGACGATGGCACCGGTCGGGCAAATCGTCATACAGGCCACGCATTTACCGCATCCTTCCTCGACTGGTTGATCCACGGGCAGCGGAATATCGACCAGCAATTCGCCTAAAAAGAAGAACGAACCGGCCTCGCGATTGAGGATAAGTGAGTGCTTACCTGTCCAGCCAAGACCTGCTTTTTCAGCTAACGGGCGCTCGAGAATAGGCGCAGAATCGACAAACGGTCTAAAATTCAGCGAAACACAATGTTGCTGAATCATCTCGCCCAGCTTTTTGAGTCGGTTGCGCAGAAGCTTGTGATAGTCACGGCCCAGCGCATAACGGCTAACATAGCCGAGTTTGGGATTTTTCAGCGTGCTGGCAAATGCGGCGTTAGCAGGAAGGTAATTCATCCGCACGCTGATCACGCGCAGCGTACCGGGCAATAACTCATGGGGGCGGGCGCGCAGCATACCGTGACGCGCCATCCAGTCCATTTCGCCGTGGTATTGTTTGTCCAGCCATGCTTGCAGTTTGGGCTCGGACGCGCTGAGATCGGTATCGGTAATACCTACCTGCTGAAAGCCCAGTTCCAGCCCCCACTGTTTAATATTTTGCGCTAATTGATTGAGATCGAGGGGCTCTGACATGACGGACCATACAATGAAGAAAAACCCCGTAAGTATACCACACACCGTCTGGTACGCCGACGATATCCGCCGCGGAGAACGCGAGGCGGCAGATGCGCTGGGGCTCACACTCTATGAGCTGATGCTTCGCGCTGGCGAAGCCGCATTCCAGGTGTGTCGTTCGGCTTATCCTGACGCCCGCCACTGGCTGGGGCTGTGCGGTCATGGTAATAACGGCGGCGATGGCTACGTGGTCGCGCGGCTGGCCAAAGCGATCGGTATTGATGTCACGCTGCTGGCCCAGGAAAGTGACAAACCGTTGCCGGAAGAGGCCGCGCTGGCACGCGAAGCATGGTTAAACGCGGGAGGCGAGATCCATGCTTCGAATATTGTCTGGCCCGAATCGGTAGATCTGATTGTTGATGCGCTGCTCGGCACCGGCTTGCAGCAAGCGCCCCGCGAATCCATTAGCCAGTTAATCGACCACGCTAATACTCACCCTGCGCCGATTGTGGCGGTTGATATCCCTTCCGGCCTTCTGGCTGAAACCGGCGCTACGCCAGGCGCGGTAATCAACGCCGATCACACCATCACTTTTATTGCGCTGAAACCAGGCTTGCTCACTGGAAAAGCGCGGGATGTTACCGGACAACTGCATTTTGACTCACTGGGGCTGGATAGCTGGCTGGCAGGTCAGGAGACGAAAATTCAGCGGTTTTCGGCAGAACAACTTTCTCAGTGGCTGATACCGCGTCGCCCGACTTCGCATAAAGGCGATCACGGGCGGCTGGTGATTATTGGTGGCGATCACGGCACGGCGGGGGCTATTCGTATGACGGGGGAAGCGGCGCTGCGTGCTGGTGCTGGTTTAGTCCGAGTACTGACCCGCAGTGAGAACATTGCGCCGCTGCTGACTGCACGACCGGAATTGATGGTGCATGAACTGACTATGGACTCTCTTACCGAAAGCCTGGAATGGGCCGATGTGGTGGTGATTGGTCCCGGTCTGGGCCAGCAAGAGTGGGGGAAAAAAGCCCTGCAAAAAGTTGAGAATTTTCGCAAACCGATGTTGTGGGATGCCGATGCATTGAACCTGCTGGCAATCAATCCCGATAAGCGTCACAATCGCGTGATCACGCCGCATCCTGGCGAGGCCGCACGGTTGTTAGGCTGTTCCGTCGCTGAAATTGAAAGTGACCGCTTACATTGCACCCAACGTCTGGTACAACGTTATGGCGGCGTAGCGGTGCTGAAAGGTGCCGGAACCGTGGTCGCCGCCCATCCTGACGCTTTAGGCATTATTGATGCCGGAAATGCAGGCATGGCGAGCGGCGGCATGGGCGATGTGCTCTCTGGTATTATTGGCGCATTGCTTGGGCAAAAAATGAGCCCTTATGATGCAGCCTGTGCGGGCTGTGTCGCGCACGGTGCGGCAGCTGACGTACTGGCGGCGCGTTTTGGAACGCGCGGGATGCTGGCAACCGATCTCTTTTCCACGCTACAGCGTATTGTTAACCCGGAAGTGACTGATAAAAACCATGATGAATCGAGTAATTCCGCTCCCTGATGAGCAGGCAACATTAGACCTGGGCGAGCGGGTAGCGAAAGCCTGCGATGGCGCAACCGTAATCTATCTGTATGGCGATTTAGGTGCAGGTAAAACCACCTTTAGCCGGGGCTTTTTACAGGCTCTGGGTCATCAGGGTAATGTCAAAAGCCCCACTTATACGCTGGTCGAACCCTATTCGCTCGACAATTTAATGGTTTATCACTTTGATTTGTACCGCCTTGCCGATCCCGAGGAGCTGGAGTTTATGGGGATCCGCGATTATTTTGCCAACGATGCCATCTGCCTGGTGGAGTGGCCACAACAAGGTACAGGTGTTCTTCCTGACCCGGATGTCGAAATACACATTGATTATCAGGCACAAGGCCGTGAGGCGCGCGTGAGTGCGGTTTCCTCTGCGGGTGAATTGTTGCTGGCGCGTTTAGCCGGTTAACCTTTGAAAGGTGGCGGGATGATGTATCGCATCAGAAATTGGTTGGTAGCGACGTTGCTGCTGCTGTGCGCGCCGGTGGGTGCCGCGACGCTCTCTGATATTCAGGTTTCTAACGGTAATCAACAGGCACGGATAACGTTGAGTTTTATTGGCGATCCTGATTATGCGTTTAGCCATCAAAGCAAACGCACCGTGGCGCTCGATATCAAACAAACGGGGGTAATTCAGGGGCTGCCATTGTTGTTCAGCGGTAATAATCTGGTGAAGGCGATTCGCTCCGGAACGCCTAAAGATGCACAAACGCTACGGCTGGTGGTCGATCTTACCGAAAACGGTAAAACCGAAGCGGTGAAGCGGCAGAATGGCAGCAACTACACTGTTGTCTTTACGATTAACGCCGATGCGCCGCCACCGCCTCCGCCAGTGGTTGCGAAACGCGTTGAAACGCCTGCGGTTGTCGCACCGCGCGCCAGCGAACCGGCGCGCAATCCGTTTAAAACGGAAAGTAACCGCACTACGGGTGTTATCAGCAGTAATACGGTAACGCGACCGGCTGCGCGCGCGACGGCTAACACTGGCGATAAAATTATCATCGCTATTGATGCCGGACACGGCGGTCAGGACCCTGGCGCTATCGGCCCCGGCGGTACGCGGGAGAAAAATGTCACCATCGCCATTGCGCGTAAATTACGTACCTTGCTCAATGACGATCCGATGTTTAAAGGCGTTTTAACCCGTGATGGGGATTACTTTATTTCGGTGATGGGGCGCAGCGATGTGGCACGTAAGCAAAACGCCAATTTCCTTGTGTCGATTCATGCCGATGCCGCACCAAACCGTAGTGCCACCGGTGCTTCCGTATGGGTGCTCTCTAACCGTCGTGCAAACAGCGAGATGGCCAGCTGGCTGGAGCAGCACGAGAAACAGTCGGAGCTGCTGGGCGGGGCGGGTGATGTGCTGGCGAACAGTCAGGCCGACCCCTATTTAAGCCAGGCGGTGCTGGATTTACAGTTCGGTCATTCCCAGCGGGTAGGGTATGATGTAGCGACCAGTATGATCAGTCAGTTGCAACGCATTGGCGAAATACATAAACGCCGACCAGAACACGCGAGTCTCGGCGTTCTGCGTTCGCCGGATATTCCGTCAGTACTGGTCGAAACCGGTTTTATCAGTAACAACAGCGAAGAACGTTTGCTGGCGAGCGACGATTACCAACAACAGCTGGCAGAAGCCATTTACAAAGGCCTGCGCAATTACTTCCTTGCGCATCCGATGCAATCTGCGCCGCAGGGTGCAACGGCACAAACGGCCAGTACGGTGACGACGCCAGATCGCACGCTGCCAAACTAAGGACGATTGATGCCAATTCAGGTCTTACCGCCACAACTGGCGAACCAGATTGCCGCAGGTGAGGTGGTCGAGCGACCTGCGTCGGTAGTCAAAGAACTGGTGGAAAACAGCCTCGATGCAGGTGCGACGCGTATCGATATTGATATCGAACGCGGTGGGGCGAAACTTATCCGCATTCGTGATAACGGCTGCGGTATCAAAAAAGATGAGCTGGCACTGGCGCTGGCGCGTCATGCCACCAGTAAAATCGCCTCTCTGGACGATCTCGAAGCCATTATCAGCCTGGGCTTTCGCGGTGAGGCGCTGGCGAGTATCAGTTCGGTTTCTCGTTTGACGCTCACTTCGCGTACTGCGGAACAGCAGGAAGCCTGGCAGGCCTATGCCGAAGGGCGCGATATGGACGTGACGGTTAAACCGGCGGCGCATCCGGTAGGAACGACGCTGGAGGTGCTGGACCTGTTCTACAACACCCCGGCGCGGCGCAAATTCCTGCGCACCGAGAAAACCGAATTTAACCATATCGATGAAATCATCCGCCGCATTGCGCTGGCGCGTTTCGACGTCACTATCAACCTGTCGCATAACGGCAAAATTGTACGCCAGTACCGCGCAGTGCCGGAAGGCGGGCAAAAAGAACGGCGCTTAGGCGCGATTTGCGGCACCGCTTTTCTCGAACAGGCGCTGGCGATTGAATGGCAACACGGCGATCTCACGCTGCGCGGCTGGGTGGCCGATCCAAATCACACTACGCCCGCACTGGCAGAAATTCAGTATTGCTACGTGAACGGTCGCATGATGCGCGATCGCCTGATCAATCACGCGATCCGCCAGGCCTGCGAAGACAAACTGGGGGCCGATCAGCAACCGGCATTTGTGTTGTATCTGGAGATCGACCCGCATCAGGTGGACGTCAACGTGCACCCTGCCAAACACGAAGTGCGTTTCCATCAGTCGCGTCTGGTGCATGACTTTATCTATCAGGGCGTGCTGAGCGTGCTACAACAGCAACTGGAAACACCGCTACCGCTGGACGATGAACCACAACCTGCACCGCGTGCCATTCCGGAAAATCGCGTGGCGGCGGGGCGCAATCACTTTGCTGAACCGGCAGTTCGTGAGCCGGTAGCTCCGCGCTACTCTCCTGCGCCCGCCTCAGGCAGTCGTCCGGCTGCCCCCTGGCCGAATGCGCAGCCAGGTTACCAGAAACAGCAAGGTGAAGTGTATCGCCAGCTTTTGCAAACGCCCGCGCCGATGCAAAAACCAAAAGCGCCAGAACCGCAGGAACCTGCACTTGCGGCGAACAGTCAGAGTTTTGGTCGGGTACTGACTATCGTCCATTCCGACTGTGCGTTGCTTGAGCGCGATGGCAACATTTCACTTTTATCCTTGCCAGTGGCAGAACGTTGGCTGCGTCAGGCACAATTGACGCCGGGTGAAGTGCCAGTTTGCGCCCAACCGCTGCTTATTCCGTTGCGGCTAAAAGTTTCTGGCGAAGAAAAATCGGCATTAGAAAAAGCGCAGTCTGCCCTGGCGGAACTGGGTATTGATTTCCAGTCCGATGCGCAGCATGTGACCATCAGGGCCGTGCCTTTACCCTTACGCCAACAAAATTTACAAATCTTGATTCCTGAACTGATAGGCTACCTGGCGAAGCAGTCCGTATTCGAACCTGGCAATATTGCGCAGTGGATTGCACGAAATCTGATGAGCGAACATGCGCAGTGGTCAATGGCACAGGCCATAACCCTGCTGGCGGACGTGGAACGGTTATGTCCGCAACTTGTGAAAACGCCGCCGGGTGGTCTGTTACAATCTGTTGATTTACATCCGGCGATAAAAGCCCTGAAAGATGAGTGATATCAGTAAGACGAGCCTGCCTAAGGCGATTTTTTTGATGGGGCCGACGGCCTCCGGTAAAACGGCGTTAGCCATTGAGCTGCGTAAAATTTTACCAGTAGAGTTGATAAGCGTTGATTCTGCCCTTATTTACAAAGGGATGGATATCGGGACGGCGAAGCCGAACGCTGAAGAGTTACTCGCCGCGCCGCACCGATTGCTGAATATTCGCGATCCGTCGCAGGCTTACTCGGCTGCTGATTTTCGCCGCGATGCGCTGGCGGAAATGGCCGATATCACCGCGGCGGGGCGGATCCCACTATTAGTGGGCGGTACGATGTTGTATTTCAAGGCATTGCTGGAAGGGTTGTCGCCGCTACCGTCGGCAGACCCGGAAGTACGGGCCAGAATTGAGCAACAGGCGGCAGAGCAAGGTTGGGAGTCATTGCATCGTCAACTTCAGGAGGTAGATCCGGTTGCGGCAGCAAGGATTCATCCAAATGATCCACAAAGGCTTTCCCGGGCACTGGAAGTTTTTTTCATTTCGGGTAAAACTTTAACGGAACTGACGCAAACGTCAGGAGACGCTCTACCGTATCAGGTGCATCAGTTCGCCATCGCCCCGGCGAGCCGTGAACTGCTCCATCAACGAATTGAGCAGCGTTTTCATCAGATGTTGGCTTCAGGTTTTGAAGCAGAAGTCCGGGCGCTTTTTGCCCGAGGAGATTTGCATACGGATTTGCCTTCCATTCGTTGCGTGGGTTATCGCCAGATGTGGTCTTACCTTGAAGGCGAAATCTCATACGATGAAATGGTTTATCGAGGTGTTTGCGCCACGAGACAGTTGGCGAAGCGGCAGATAACCTGGCTGCGTGGTTGGGAAGGGGTTCACTGGCTTGACAGTGAAAAACCAGAACAGGCGCGTGACGAAGTATTACAGGTTGTTGGTGCTATCGCAGGCTGAATGTGTACAATTGAGACGTATCGTGCGCAATTTTTTCAGAATCGAAAGGTTCAAAGTACAAATAAGCATATAAGGAAAAGAGAGAATGGCTAAGGGGCAATCTTTACAAGATCCGTTCCTGAACGCACTGCGTCGGGAACGTGTTCCAGTTTCTATTTATTTGGTGAATGGTATTAAGCTGCAAGGACAAATCGAGTCTTTTGATCAGTTCGTGATCCTGTTGAAAAACACGGTCAGCCAGATGGTTTACAAGCACGCGATTTCTACTGTTGTCCCGTCTCGCCCGGTTTCTCATCACAGTAACAACGCCGGTGGCGGTACCAGCAGTAACTATCATCATGGTAGCAGCGCGCAGAATACTTCCGCGCAACAGGACAGCGAAGAAACCGAATAAGGTTTCGGGCTGTTTTTTTACACGGGGAGCCAGCGATCCTGCGTTCCCCGCTGATCTATTTAGAGGGTTATACGCTTGTTTGACCGTTATGATGCTGGTGAGCAGGCGGTACTGGTACACATCTATTTTACGCAAGACAAAGATATGGAAGACCTCCAGGAGTTTGAATCTCTGGTCTCTTCCGCCGGTGTCGAAGCATTGCAGGTGATTACCGGTAGCCGTAAAGCGCCGCACCCAAAGTATTTTGTAGGTGAAGGTAAAGCAGTTGAAATTGCGGAAGCCGTAAAAGCGACAGGAGCTTCGGTCGTTCTTTTTGACCATGCCCTGAGCCCGGCGCAGGAGCGTAACCTGGAGCGTTTGTGCGAGTGTCGTGTCATCGACCGCACCGGCCTTATTTTAGATATTTTCGCCCAACGTGCGCGTACCCATGAGGGTAAGTTGCAGGTTGAGCTGGCGCAGTTGCGCCATCTGGCTACGCGCCTGGTGCGTGGCTGGACCCACCTTGAAAGACAGAAAGGCGGGATTGGTTTGCGTGGTCCGGGTGAAACCCAGCTCGAAACCGACCGTCGTTTGTTGCGTAATCGCATCGTGCAGATACAGTCGCGCCTGGAAAGAGTTGAAAAGCAGCGTGAGCAGGGGCGGCAATCGCGTATCAAAGCCGACGTTCCTACTGTTTCGCTGGTGGGATATACCAACGCCGGTAAATCTACCCTTTTCAATCGCATCACCGAAGCGCGGGTCTACGCGGCAGACCAGTTGTTTGCCACCCTCGACCCGACGTTGCGGCGTATTGACGTCGCGGATGTCGGTGAAACCGTACTTGCAGATACCGTAGGGTTTATTCGCCACCTGCCGCACGATCTGGTGGCGGCATTTAAAGCCACGTTACAAGAGACGCGGCAAGCCACATTACTGCTGCACGTCATTGACGCGGCGGATGTGCGTGTACAAGAAAACATCGAAGCGGTGAATACGGTTCTTGAAGAGATCGACGCTCACGAGATCCCAACCCTGCTGGTGATGAACAAGATCGATATGCTGGAAGATTTCGAACCGCGTATTGATCGGGACGAAGAGAACAAACCGATCCGTGTCTGGCTTTCCGCACAGACCGGAGCGGGGATACCACAGCTTTTTCAGGCTTTGACGGAGCGGCTTTCCGGCGAGGTGGCGCAGCATACATTGCGTCTGCCACCGCAGGAAGGGCGTCTGAGAAGTCGTTTTTATCAGCTTCAGGCAATAGAAAAAGAGTGGATGGAGGAGGACGGCAGCGTAAGTCTGCAAGTTCGTATGCCGATCGTTGACTGGCGTCGCCTCTGTAAACAAGAACCGGCGTTGATCGATTACCTGATCTAACGGCGTAGCGTCTGAAGCGTGGAGTCATATCCTCTGGCGTCGAAAGACAACAGGGATCACCGCATAACAAATATGGAGCACAAACATGGCGTGGAATCAGCCCGGTAATAACGGACAAGACCGCGACCCGTGGGGAAGCAGCAAACCTGGCGGCAACTCTGAGGGAAATGGAAACAAAGGCGGTCGCGATCAAGGGCCACCTGATTTAGATGATATCTTCCGCAAGCTGAGCAAAAAGCTCGGTGGTCTGGGCGGCGGTAAAGGCACCGGATCTGGCGGTGGCAGTTCATCGCAAGGCCCACGCCCGCAGCTTGGCGGTCGTGTCGTTACCATCGCAGCGGCAGCGATTGTCATTATCTGGGCGGCCAGTGGTTTCTATACCATTAAAGAAGCCGAACGTGGCGTGGTAACACGCTTTGGTAAATTCAGCCATCTGGTTGAGCCGGGTCTGAACTGGAAACCGACGTTTATCGACGAAGTCAAACCGGTGAACGTGGAAGCCGTGCGTGAACTGGCAGCTTCTGGTGTGATGCTGACGTCGGACGAGAACGTAGTGCGCGTTGAGATGAACGTGCAGTACCGCGTCACCGATCCGGAAAAATATCTGTATAGCGTGACCAGCCCGGATGACAGTCTGCGTCAGGCTACCGACAGCGCCCTGCGCGGGGTTATCGGTAAATACACCATGGACCGCATTCTGACGGAAGGTCGTACCGTGATTCGTAGCGATACCCAGCGCGAACTGGAAGAGACGATTCGTCCGTATGACATGGGCATCACTCTGCTGGACGTCAACTTCCAGGCTGCTCGTCCGCCGGAGGAAGTAAAAGCGGCGTTTGACGATGCGATTGCCGCGCGTGAAAACGAACAGCAATACATTCGTGAAGCAGAAGCGTATACCAACGAAGTTCAGCCGCGTGCGAACGGTCAGGCGCAACGTATCCTCGAAGAGGCACGTGCGTACAAGGCCCAGACCATCCTGGAAGCTCAGGGTGAAGTGGCGCGCTTTGCTAAACTTCTGCCGGAATATAAAGCCGCGCCGGAAATTACTCGCGAGCGTCTGTATATCGAGACGATGGAAAAAGTGTTGGGTAACACCCGCAAAGTGCTGGTTAACGACAAAGGTGGCAACCTGATGGTTCTGCCGTTAGACCAGATGCTGAAAGGTGGTAACGCCCCTGCGGCGAAGAGCGATAACGGTGCCAGCAATCTGCTGCGTCTGCCGCCAGCCTCTTCCACCACAACCAGTGGAGCAAGCAACACGTCGTCCACCAGTCAGGGCGATATTATGGACCAACGCCGCGCCAACGCGCAGCGTAACGACTACCAGCGTCAGGGGGAATAACGATGCGTAAGTCAGTTATCGCGATTATCATCATCGTGCTGGTAGTGCTTTACATGTCTGTCTTTGTCGTCAAAGAAGGTGAGCGCGGTATTACGCTGCGTTTTGGTAAGGTACTGCGTGACGATGACAACAAACCTCTGGTTTATGAGCCGGGTCTGCATTTCAAGATACCGTTCATTGAAACGGTGAAAATGCTCGACGCACGTATTCAGACCATGGACAACCAGGCCGACCGCTTTGTGACCAAAGAGAAGAAAGACCTGATCGTCGACTCTTACATCAAATGGCGCATCAGCGATTTCAGCCGTTACTATCTGGCAACGGGTGGTGGCGACATTTCGCAAGCGGAAGTGCTGTTGAAACGTAAGTTCTCTGACCGTCTGCGTTCTGAAATTGGTCGCCTGGACGTGAAAGACATCGTCACCGATTCTCGTGGTCGTCTGACCCTCGAAGTACGTGACGCGCTGAACTCCGGTTCTGCGGGTACAGAAGATGAAGTTACTACCCCTGCAGCAGATAACGCCATTGCCGAAGCGGCAGAGCGCGTAACGGCTGAGACGAAGGGCAAAGTTCCGGTCATCAATCCGAACAGTATGGCGGCGCTGGGTATTGAAGTTGTCGATGTGCGAATTAAGCAGATCAACCTGCCGACCGAAGTGTCTGAAGCGATCTACAACCGTATGCGCGCCGAGCGTGAAGCGGTAGCGCGTCGTCACCGTTCACAAGGTCAGGAAGAAGCGGAAAAACTGCGCGCGACTGCCGACTATGAAGTGACCAGAACGCTGGCAGAAGCTGAGCGTCAGGGCCGCATCATGCGTGGTGAAGGCGATGCAGAAGCAGCCAAACTGTTTGCTGATGCATTCAGTAAAGATCCGGACTTCTACGCATTTATCCGTAGCCTGCGTGCTTATGAGAACAGCTTCTCTGGCAATCAGGACGTGATGGTCATGAGCCCGGACAGCGATTTCTTCCGCTACATGAAGACGCCGACTTCCGCAACGCGTTAATATAACGACTGCGGTACAGGTCAATAAAGCCACCGCATCCTCAGGGATGTCGGTGGTTTTCTTTTTCTATAAGGATAATGAATGAATTCGACAATCTGGCTGGCGCTTGCCCTGGTTTTGGTACTGGAAGGTTTAGGGCCGATGCTTTACCCGAAGGCATGGAAGAAGATGATCTCTGCAATGACCAATTTGCCCGATAATATTTTACGTCGTTTTGGCGGTGGACTTGTGGTTGCGGGCGTTGTGGTCTACTACATGTTGAGGAAAACGATTGGCTGAACAAAAAACAGACTGATCGAGGTCATTTTTGAGTGCAAAAAGTGCTGTAACTCTGAAAAAGCGATGGTAGAATCCATTTTTAAGCAAACGGTGATTTTGAAAAATGGGTAACAACGTCGTCGTACTGGGCACCCAATGGGGTGACGAAGGTAAAGGTAAGATCGTCGATCTTCTGACTGAACGGGCTAAATATGTTGTACGCTACCAGGGCGGTCACAACGCAGGCCATACTCTCGTAATCAACGGTGAAAAAACCGTTCTCCATCTTATTCCATCAGGTATTCTCCGCGAGAATGTAACCAGCATCATCGGTAACGGTGTTGTGCTGTCTCCGGCTGCGCTGATGAAAGAGATGAAAGAACTGGAAGACCGTGGCATCCCCGTTCGTGAGCGTCTGCTGCTGTCCGAAGCATGTCCGCTGATCCTTGATTATCACGTTGCGCTGGATAACGCGCGTGAGAAAGCGCGTGGCGCGAAAGCGATCGGCACCACCGGTCGTGGTATCGGGCCTGCTTATGAAGATAAAGTGGCACGTCGCGGTCTGCGTGTTGGCGACCTTTTCGACAAAGAAACCTTCGCTGAAAAACTGAAAGAAGTGATGGAATATCACAACTTCCAGTTGGTTAACTACTACAAAGCTGAAGCGGTTGATTACCAGAAAGTTCTGGATGATACGATGGCTGTTGCCGACATCCTGACTTCTATGGTGGTTGACGTTTCTGACCTGCTCGACCAGGCGCGTCAGCGTGGCGATTTCGTCATGTTTGAAGGTGCGCAGGGTACGCTGCTGGATATCGACCACGGTACTTATCCGTACGTAACTTCTTCCAACACCACTGCTGGTGGCGTGGCGACCGGTTCCGGCCTGGGCCCGCGTTATGTTGATTACGTTCTGGGTATCCTCAAAGCTTACTCCACTCGTGTGGGTGCAGGTCCGTTCCCGACTGAACTGTTTGATGAAACTGGCGAGTTCCTCTGCAAGCAGGGTAACGAATTCGGCGCAACTACGGGTCGTCGTCGTCGTACCGGCTGGCTGGACACCGTTGCCGTTCGTCGTGCGGTACAGCTGAACTCCCTGTCTGGCTTCTGCCTGACCAAGCTGGACGTTCTGGATGGCCTGAAAGAGGTGAAACTCTGCGTGGCTTACCGTATGCCGGATGGTCGTGAAGTGACTACCACTCCGCTGGCAGCTGACGACTGGAAAGGTGTAGAGCCGATTTACGAAACCATGCCGGGCTGGTCTGAATCCACCTTCGGCGTGAAAGATCGTAGCGGCCTGCCGCAGGCGGCGCTGAACTACATCAAGCGTATTGAAGAGCTGACCGGTGTGCCGATCGATATCATCTCTACCGGTCCGGATCGTACTGAAACCATGATTCTGCGCGACCCGTTCGACGCGTAATTCTGGTACGCCTGGCAGATATTTTGCCTGCCGGGCTAACAGTGTGATACATTGCTGTGTCGGGTAAGCCATTACGCTATCCGACACAGTGTTAAATCCTCGCTTTTTTCCTTCCCCGAACTGAAATAAATTAGCGACACAGCTTGTGGCTGGTTTATCATCAATATAAATGTATTTTTTTCCGATTTCCCTTTTGAGGTTGATGTGCAGTTAACGAGTTTCACTGATTACGGATTACGTGCGCTGATCTACATGGCGTCATTGCCAGAAGGGCGGATGACCAGTATTTCTGAAGTGACTGACGTCTACGGCGTCTCCCGTAATCATATGGTCAAAATAATCAATCAACTTAGTCGTGCCGGCTACGTGACTGCTGTTCGTGGAAAAAATGGCGGCATTCGCTTGGGTAAACCGGCGAGTGCAATACGTATTGGTGATGTGGTGCGCGAGCTGGAGCCCTTATCGCTGGTGAATTGCAGCAGTGAGTTTTGCCACATTACACCTGCCTGTCGGTTGAAACAGGCGCTTTCTAAGGCCGTGCAAAGTTTTCTTACGGAACTGGATAACTACACGCTTGCCGATTTGGTTGAAGAGAATCAACCGCTTTATAAATTATTGCTGGTGGAGTGACGAAAATCTTCATCAGAGATGACAACGGAGGAACCGAGATGTCACAAGATCCTTTCCAGGAACGCGAAGCTGAAAAATACGCGAATCCCATCCCTAGTCGGGAATTTATCCTCGAACATTTAACCAAACGTGAAAAACCGGCCAGCCGTGATGAGCTGGCGGCAGAACTGCACATTGAAGGCGAAGAGCAGCTTGAAGGCCTGCGTCGCCGCCTGCGCGCGATGGAGCGCGATGGTCAACTGGTCTTCACTCGCCGTCAGTGCTATGCGCTGCCGGAACGCCTCGACCTGGTGAAAGGTATCGTTATTGGCCACCGTGATGGCTACGGCTTTCTGCGAGTTGAAGGGCGTAAAGATGATTTGTATCTCTCCAGCGAGCAGATGAAAACCTGCATTCATGGCGATCAGGTGCTGGCTCAGCCGCTGGGCGCTGACCGTAAAGGTCGTCGTGAAGCGCGTATTGTCCGCGTACTGGTGCCAAAAACCAGCCAGATTGTTGGTCGCTACTTCACCGAAGCGGGCGTCGGCTTTGTGGTTCCTGACGATAGCCGTCTGAGCTTCGATATCTTAATCCCGCCCGATCAGATCATGGGCGCGCGGATGGGCTTTGTGGTGGTGGTTGAACTGACTCAACGCCCGACTCGCCGTACCAAAGCGGTGGGTAAAATCGTCGAAGTGCTGGGCGACAATATGGGCACCGGCATGGCGGTTGATATCGCTCTGCGTACCCATGAAATTCCGTACATCTGGCCGCAGGCTGTTGAGCAACAGGTTGCCGGGCTGAAAGAAGAAGTGCCGGAAGAAGCAAAAGTGGGCCGTGTCGATCTGCGCGATTTACCGCTGGTCACCATTGATGGCGAAGACGCCCGTGACTTTGACGATGCAGTTTACTGTGAGAAAAAACGCGGCGGCGGCTGGCGTTTATGGGTCGCGATTGCCGACGTCAGCTACTATGTGCGTCCGCCAACGCCGCTGGACAGAGAAGCGCGTAATCGTGGTACGTCGGTGTACTTCCCTTCGCAGGTTATCCCGATGCTGCCGGAAGTGCTCTCTAACGGCCTGTGCTCGCTCAACCCGCAGGTAGACCGCCTGTGTATGGTGTGCGAGATGACGGTTTCGTCGAAAGGCCGCCTGACTGGCTACAAATTCTACGAAGCGGTGATGAGTTCTCACGCGCGTCTGACCTACACCAAAGTCTGGCATATACTGCAAGGCGATCAGGATCTGCGCGAGCAGTATGCGCCGCTGGTTAAGCATCTCGAAGAGTTACATAACCTCTATAAAGTGCTGGATAAAGCCCGTGAAGAACGCGGTGGGATCTCATTTGAGAGCGAAGAAGCGAAGTTCATTTTCAACGCTGAACGCCGTATTGAACGTATCGAACAGACTCAGCGTAACGACGCCCACAAGTTAATTGAAGAGTGCATGATTCTGGCGAATATCTCGGCGGCGCGTTTCGTTGAGAAAGCCAAAGAACCGGCACTGTTCCGTATTCACGACAAGCCGAGCACCGAAGCGATTACCTCTTTCCGTTCAGTGCTGGCGGAGCTGGGGCTGGAATTGCCGGGCGGTAACAAGCCGGAACCGCGCGACTATGCAGAGTTACTGGAATCGGTTGCCGATCGTCCTGATGCAGAAATGCTGCAAACCATGCTTTTGCGCTCGATGAAACAGGCGATTTACGATCCGGAAAACCGTGGTCACTTCGGTCTGGCATTGCAGTCCTATGCGCACTTTACTTCGCCGATTCGTCGTTATCCTGACCTGACGTTGCACCGCGCCATTAAATATCTGCTGGCGAAAGAGCAGGGGCATCAGGGCAACACCACTGAAACCGGCGGCTACCATTATTCGATGGAAGAGATGCTGCAACTGGGTCAGCACTGTTCGATGGCGGAACGTCGTGCCGATGAAGCAACGCGCGATGTGTCTGACTGGCTGAAGTGTGACTTTATGCTCGACCAGGTAGGTAACGTCTTTAAAGGCGTAATTTCCAGCGTCACTGGCTTTGGATTCTTTGTCCGTCTGGACGACTTATTCATTGATGGTCTGGTCCATGTCTCTTCGCTGGACAATGACTACTATCGCTTTGACCAGGTAGGGCAACGCCTGATGGGTGAATCCAGCGGCCAGACTTATCGTCTGGGCGATCGCGTGGAAGTTCGCGTCGAAGCGGTTAATATGGACGAGCGCAAAATCGACTTTAGCCTGATCTCCAGCGAACGCGCACCGCGCAACGTCGGTAAAACGGCGCGCGAGAAAGCGAAAAAAGGCGATGCAGGCAAAAAAGGCGGCAAGCGGCGTCAGGTCGGCAAAAAGGTCAACTTTGAGCCAGACAGCGCCTTCCGCGGCGAGAAAAAACCGAAGCCGAAAGCAGCGAAGAAAGACGCGAGAAAAGCGAAAAAGCCATCGGCGAAAACGCAGAAAATAGCCGCAGCGACCAAAGCGAAGCGTGCGGCGAAGAAAAAAGTGGCAGAGTGATCATTACCCTCTTCAAACAGAAGAGGGTGAATTATCCGTAGGCCGGGCAAGCGTGGCGCTCCCGGCAAAACGTAAACAACGAGTACATTAATGAGCGAAATGATTTACGGCATCCACGCAGTGCAGGCCCTGCTGGAGCGCGCCCCTGAACGTTTTCAGGAAGTCTTTATTTTAAAAGGCCGTGAAGATAAACGTCTGTTGCCGCTGATTCACGCCCTTGAGTCCCAGGGCGTGGTTATCCAGCTGGCAAACCGCCAATATCTCGACGAGAAAAGCGACGGTGCCGTGCATCAGGGCATTATCGCCCGTGTGAAGCCAGGACGGCAGTATCAGGAAAACGATCTGCCGGATCTGATCGCTTCGCTCGATCAACCGTTCCTGCTGATCCTCGATGGCGTAACCGATCCGCACAACCTCGGCGCGTGCCTGCGTAGCGCGGACGCCGCTGGTGTTCATGCGGTGATTGTGCCGAAAGATCGCTCCGCACAGCTCAACGCCACGGCGAAAAAAGTGGCCTGTGGTGCGGCAGAAAGCGTTCCGCTGATTCGGGTGACTAATCTGGCGCGCACCATGCGTATGTTGCAGGAAGAGAATATCTGGATCGTCGGTACGGCAGGCGAGGCGGATCATACACTCTATCAGAGCAAAATGACCGGACGCCTGGCGCTGGTGATGGGCGCGGAAGGTGAAGGTATGCGTCGCCTGACCCGTGAACATTGCGATGAGTTGATCAGCATCCCAATGGCAGGAAGTGTTTCTTCCCTGAACGTTTCGGTTGCAACCGGAATTTGCTTATTTGAAGCGGTTCGTCAGCGCAGCTAGTTCCTCTGAATTATGAAAAGCCATCCAGATTTGGATGGTTTTTTTTGTCTATAGCTGGTAAGATAATTACGTATTGCAAATATTCATTTTATTAATATTTAAACTTAATCTATATGGAATAATATATGACATGGAATCCGTTGGCGCTGGCGACGGCGCTGCAAACTGTACCTGAACAAAATATTGATGTAACAAATAGTGAAAGCGCATTAATTATTAAAATGAATGATTATGGCGATTTGCAAATCAATATTCTTTTTACTTCCCGCCAAATGATCATCGAAACCTTTATTTGTCCGGTAAGTAGTATCAGCAATCCAGATGAATTTAATACCTTCTTATTAAGAAATCAGAAGATGATGCCATTGTCATCGGTAGGGATCTCCAGCGTGCAACAGGAAGAGTATTACATTGTTTTCGGTGCGTTATCGCTTAAATCTTCTCTTGAAGATATCCTGCTTGAGATAACTTCGCTGGTAGATAACGCATTGGATCTGGCTGAAATTACAGAAGAATATTCACACTAATTACAAGGACGGGTATTTATGGGGATTTTAAAAAGTTTATTTACGCTGGGGAAATCGTTTATCTCCCAGGCGGAAGAGTCCATTGAAGAAAACCAGGGCGTGCGCATGCTGGAGCAGCATATTCGTGACGCAAAAACTGAACTCGATAAAGCCGGAAAATCTCGCGTTGATCTGCTGGCGCGAGTGAAATTAAGTCACGATAAGCTGAAAGATTTACGTGAGCGCAAAGCCAGTCTGGAAGCTCGTGCGCTGGAAGCGTTAAGCAAGAACGTGAATCCGTCGTTGATTAACGAAGTTGCTGAAGAAATCGCGCGCCTTGAGAATCTCATTACCGCTGAAGAGCAAGTGTTGTCGAATCTGGAAGTCTCTCGTGATGGCGTGGAAAAAGCAGTTACAGCGACAGCGCAGCGTATCGCTCAGTTTGAGCAGCAAATGGAAGTCGTTAAAGCCACTGAAGCCATGCAGCGTGCACAACAGGCTGTAACGACCTCTACTGTTGGCGCATCTTCCAGCGTTTCGACAGCGGCAGAATCCTTAAAACGCCTGCAAACGCGTCAGGCCGAACGTCAGGCTCGCCTGGATGCTGCCGCACAGTTGGAAAAAGTCGCAGACGGTCGCGATCTCGATGAAAAGCTGGCGGAAGCCGGAATTGGCGGTAGCAATAAAAGTAGCGCCCGGGATGTATTAGCAAGACTGCAACGCCAACAGGGCGAGTAATTTTTTGCCAGCCTCACTGCAAGGCTGGCAACTATTTTAAGGATAAAATATGTCTGGTTTTTTCCAGCGTCTGTTTGGCAAGGATAATAAGCCTGCTATCGCTCGCGGTCCGTTGGGTCTGCATCTCAATAGTGGTTTTACGCTCGATACGTTAGCGTTTCGTTTGCTGGAAGATGCATTGCTGATCGAGCTACCGGGTGAAGAATATACCGTGGCCGCCGTCAGTTGCATCGATCTGGGCGGGGGTAGCCAGATTTTCCGTTACTACACTTCGGGCGATGAGTTCCTGCAAATCAATACCACTGGCGGCGAAGATATTGATGACATTGATGATATCAAGCTCTTTGTCTATGAAGAGAGCTACGGTATCAGTAAAGAGAGTCACTGGCGCGAGGCGATCAACGCCAAAGCGATGGGGGCAATGACCTTAAACTGGCAGGAAAAACGCTGGCAGCGATTTTTTAACAGCGAAGAACCGGGAAATATCGAACCCGTCTACATGCTGGAAAAAGTAGAAAATCAAAACCATGCCAAATGGGAAGTGCATAATTTTAGCATGGGCTACCAACGGCAGGTGACCGGAGATACTTACGAATATTTGCTGTTAAATGGTGAGGAATCTTTTAACGATCTCGGCGAGCCGGAGTGGTTATTTTCGCGCGCGCTGGGTGTCGATATCCCGATGACATCACTTCATATTATTGGTTAATTACAAGGACGTTTACAATGCATATACTGGATTCACTTCTTGCCTTTAGTGCCTATTTTTTTATTGGCGTGGCGATGGTGATTATTTTCCTGTTTATCTACTCCAAAATTACACCGCACAACGAATGGCAGTTAATCAAAAACAATAACACCGCGGCGGCACTGGCGTTCAGCGGAACATTGTTGGGGTACGTGATCCCCTTATCCAGTGCGGCAATCAATGCGGTGAGTATTCCAGACTATTTCGCATGGGGCGGGATTGCTCTGGTGATTCAATTACTCATTTTTGCTGGCGTCAGGCTTTATATGCCCGCATTAAGCGAAAAAATTATTAATCACAATACCGCAGCAGGAATGTTTATGGGAACCGCCGCGCTGGCTGGCGGTATTTTTAACGCAGCTTGTATGACATGGTAATGGACGATCATGGCCAGAAAACGCAAATCCAGAAATAACAAAAATATCGGACATGGGGCAATCAGTCGCATTGGTAGACCGCATAATCCTTTTGAGCCGCGCCGCAATCGCTACGCACAAAAATACTTAACGTTGGCACTAATGGGCGGTGCCGCTTTTTTCGTATTGAAAGGTTGTGGCGATAGTGGCGATGTCGATAACGACGGCGACGGAACGTTTTACGCGACTGTGCAGGATTGTATTGATGATGGTAATAATTCAGATATCTGTGCTCATGGCTGGAACAACGCCAAAGCGGCATTTTATGCCGATGTTCCGAAGAATATGACTCAGCAGAATTGTCAGTCTAAGTACGAAAATTGCTACTACGACAATGTTGAACAGAGTTGGATCCCGGTCGTTTCTGGATTTTTGTTAAGCCGGGTTATTCGTAAAGATCGCGATGAGCCGTTCGTCTATAACAGCGGCGGATCCTCATTTGCTTCCCGCCCCGTCTGGCGCAACACTTCCGGTGATTACTCCTGGCGCTCCGGTTCTGGCAAAAAAGAGTCTTACTCTTCGGGCGGCTTTACCACCAAAAAAGCGTCAACCGTTTCTCGCGGCGGCTATGGTCGTTCTTCCAGCGCCCGTGGGCATTGGGGAGGCTAATCATGCTGAGACACAACGTTACTGTGCGGCGGGATCTGGACCGGATTGCCGCCGATAACGGATTTGACTTTCATATCATCGACAATGAAATCTATTGGGATGAGAGTCGGGCTTACCGCTTTACTCTGCGTCAGATTGAAGAGCAGATCGAAAAACCGACTGCGGAACTGCATCAGATGTGCCTTGAGGTGGTGGATCGCGCGGTTAAAGATGAAGAGATCCTGACGCAACTGGCGATCCCGCCGTTGTACTGGGATGTGATCGCCGAAAGCTGGCGCGCACGCGATCCTTCGTTGTATGGCCGTATGGATTTTGCCTGGTGTGGTAATGCACCGGTTAAGCTGCTGGAGTACAACGCTGATACACCGACCTCGTTGTATGAGTCGGCTTATTTCCAGTGGTTGTGGCTGGAAGACGCCCGGCGTGGCGGCATTATTCCGCGTGATGCCGATCAGTACAATGCCATTCAGGAACGCCTGATTTCGCGTTTTAGCGAGCTTTACAGTCGGGAACCGTTTTATTTTTGCTGCTGTCAGGATACCGACGAAGACAGGAGTACCGTGCTGTACTTGCAGGACTGCGCCGAGCAGGCAGGGCAGGAGTCTCGGTTTATCTACATTGAAGAGCTCGGTTTGGGCGTCGGCGGCGTACTGACCGATCTTGATGATAATGTCATCCAGCGTGCATTTAAGCTGTATCCGCTGGAGTGGATGATGCGTGACGATAACGGCCCGCTGCTGCGCAAGCGTCGTGAGCAATGGGTGGAGCCGTTATGGAAAAGTATCTTGAGTAATAAAGGGCTAATGCCGCTGCTTTGGCGCTTCTTCCCTGGTCATCCTAACCTTCTTGCATCCTGGTTCGATGGTGAAAAACCGCAGATTGCCGCTGGCGAAAGCTATGTGCGTAAACCGATTTACTCGCGCGAAGGCGGAAACGTCACCATTTTCGACGGTCAGAATAACGTCGTTGACCACGCTGATGGTGATTACGCCGATGAACCGATGATCTACCAGGCGTTTCAACCTCTGCCGCGATTTGGCGATAGCTACACACTCATCGGTAGCTGGATTGTCGATGATGAAGCGTGCGGAATGGGGATCCGTGAAGATAACACGCTGATCACCAAAGACACCTCACGTTTCGTTCCGCATTACATTGCTGGATAAGAATGTTTTAGCAATCTCTTTCTGTCATGAATCCATGGCAGTGACCATACTAATGGTGACTGCCATTGATGGAGGGAGACACAGTGCACTGGCAAACTCACACCGTTTTTAATCAACCTATACCATTAAATAACAGCAACTTATACCTGTCTGATGGCGCGCTTTGCGAAGCGGTAACGCGTGAAGGTGCTAGCTGGGATAGCGATTTTCTCGCCAGTATTGGTCAGCAGTTAGGAACGGCTGAATCCCTTGAACTGGGGCGGCTGGCGAATGTGAATCCGCCTGAATTATTGCGCTACGATGCGCAAGGACGCCGTCTGGACGATGTGCATTTTCACCCCGCCTGGCACCTGCTGATGCAGGCGCTATGTACCAATCGGGTGCACAATCTTGCCTGGGAAGAAGACGCTCGCTCCGGTACATTTGTGGCGCGCGCAGCGCGTTTTATGTTACATGCGCAGGTTGAGGCTGGGTCGTTATGTCCGATAACGATGACCTTTGCCGCCACGCCACTGTTGTTACAGATGTTACCCGCGCCGTTTCAGGACTGGACCACGCCGCTGTTGAGCGATCGCTACGATTCTCACTTATTGCCAGGTGGGCAAAAACGTGGCTTGTTGATCGGCATGGGAATGACGGAAAAGCAGGGCGGTTCCGATGTCATGAGCAACACCACCCGCGCAGAGCGTCTGGACGATGGTTCTTATCGGCTGGTGGGGCATAAATGATTTTTCTCGGTGCCGCAAAGCGATGCGCATCTGGTGCTGGCACAGACCGCGGGCGGTTTGTCCTGCTTTTTTGTGCCGCGCTTTTTGCCTGACGGGCAACGCAACGCGATTCGCCTCGAGCGGCTGAAAGATAAGCTGGGTAATCGCTCTAACGCCAGCTGCGAAGTGGAGTTTCAGGATGCCATTGGCTGGTTGTTGGGGCAGGAAGGGGAAGGAATTCGTCTGATCCTGAAAATGGGTGGGATGACGCGTTTTGATTGCGCCCTGGGTAGCCATGCCATGATGCGCCGTGCATTTTCGCTGGCGATTTACCATGCACATCAACGCCATGTTTTTGGTAATCCATTGATCCAACAGCCTCTTATGCGTCATGTCTTAAGTCGCATGGCACTTCAGCTTGAAGGGCAAACGGCGTTGCTGTTTCGTCTTGCGCGAGCGTGGGACCGGCGCGCCGATGCCAAAGAAGCTCTGTGGGCGCGTTTATTTACGCCTGCGGCAAAATTTGTGATCTGCAAACGTGGCATTCCGTTTGTGGCCGAAGCGATGGAGGTGCTGGGCGGCATTGGTTATTGCGAGGAGAGCGAGCTGCCGCGGCTTTACCGGGAGATGCCGGTAAACAGTATTTGGGAAGGTTCCGGCAATATTATGTGCCTGGATGTGCTGCGCGTTCTCAATAAGCAAGCGGGCGTATACGACTTATTGTCGGAAGCATTTGTGGAAGTGAAAGGGCAGGATCGCTATTTTGATCGCGCGGTTCGTCGTTTACAGCAGCAGCTGCGTAAGCCAGCTGAAGAATTGGGGCGAGAGATTACTCATCAGCTATTCCTGCTGGGCTGCGGTGCGCAAATGTTGAAATATGCCTCTCCGCCAATGGCGCAGGCGTGGTGTAAGGTGATGTTAGATACGCGCGGCGGCGTACGGTTGTCAGAGCAGATCCAGAATGATTTATTGCTGCGGGCGACGGGAGGAGTGTGTTTGTAAGCGTATACGACTGATGCGACGCAGGTTTCGATTAACTAAATGAAATATTTTAAAATTGTAGGCCGGACAAGGCGCTCGCGCCGCATCCGGCATTGTTCATTTGCTGTAGATGACACTCACGCATACAGTATCGCCTGTACGCGCCAGTTATCAGGCTGCTGGTCTTCGTACATGGTAATAATGCGGTACCATGACGCACCTTGTTCATCGGCCTTTAACGCCACGATACGTTCCACGTCCTGCGGATCCCCTGAAATATTGCTAACTGAGATCTGACCTATTTCATTCAGGCCCGTCACGCAGTCAGCACTGGCGAATTCTGCAGACTGTGCCGTGGCGCTCGCAGGATAAGTCACTAATTGCAGCGAGGGTGAGGCAAGTAATTGTTTCATCGTCAGCTCCATTTTTCGTTTCCCCACATGTTGCAGGGCATTCCATCGCGGTAATAAACGCCCGAGCTTCCAGCCGGTAATTTATTGTGCACAGGTAAACGCATAGGGACGCAAAGCAATGTAAAGCTGACTATGTAAGTTGTCTGATTTATTTACGGTACAAAATGGCTTGTGAATACCACTGTCCTGTCACGATGGTTTCGTCCACCATGACGACAACGTAATAATCAGCTTTTGCAGCGACAGCTTTCGCTCTGATTTCTGCTAATGCGTCATCCGGAGAACCCCGAACCATCGTGCTTACGCTACCTATTCGCTGTAACCCTTGCGTCTGGTCGCGGCGAATCTCTTGCGGATGGTCCGTTACTGGCGGTGCTGGCTGTGGCGTACCTTGCAGTGCGCTACAGGCACTTAACATCAGCACCAATAATAAACTGGCAAACCGGTAAATAACGCTATTACGTTTCCTGCTAACCATAGTGTAGTGCCTTATTAATTTAACTTTGGGGGAATGTTCCCGAATTGTTACCTGGTACGCGATTTTCGAATGAAAACGTGACGAAAGCGTAACCCACATCTCAACATTATGAACTAATACCGCCAGCAGAAACTTGTGCTAAGGATTTCTTCATGTCATACCAGACAAAAAGGAGAGACAGATGATTGAAATAGAATCACGCGAGCTGGCAGATATTCCCGTTCTTCATGCTTATCCTGTCGGGCAAAAAGATACCCCGTTACCGTGTGTGATTTTTTATCACGGCTTTACTTCGTCCAGTCTGGTGTATAGCTATTTTGCCGTTGCGCTGGCGCAGGCTGGTTTGCGGGTGATCATGCCGGATGCGCCCGATCACGGTAGCCGTTTTAGTGGCGACGCAGCGCGGCGGTTAAATCAATTCTGGCAAATCTTGCTACAAAGTATGCAGGAATTCACTACCTTACGTGCGGCAATAGCCGAAGAAAACTGGCTGCTTGATGACCGTCTGGCAGTCGGTGGCGCGTCGATGGGCGCGATGACGGCACTGGGAATTACCGCTCGCCACCCCACGGTAAAATGTACCGCCAGCATGATGGGATCGGGCTATTTTACATCGCTCGCCCGTTCACTGTTTCCACCGCTGATACCTGAAACGGCAGCACAGCAGAATGAATTTAATAACATTGTCGCGCCGCTGGCAGAGTGGGAAGCGACAAACCACCTGGAACAACTTGGTGACAGACCTCTACTGCTGTGGCATGGCCTTGACGATGACGTCGTGCCTGCCGACGAATCACTACGTTTGCAGCAGGCCTTAAGCGAGACGGGGCGGGATAAACTGCTAACCTGTTCATGGCAGCCAGGCGTGCGTCACCGCATTACGCCTGAGGCGTTAGATGCTGCCGTGACATTTTTCCGCCAGCATCTTTAAACACGCATAATGCTGACCCCTTGCGCTTCCAGCTGTTGCAGGATTTCCGGGTTAGCATTTTTGCCGGTGATCAGCATATCGATTTGATCGGCACGGCTAAAAAGCATTCCCGCGCGTTCGCCAATCTTACTGCTATCAACCAGTACCACCAGTTTCCCTACCACGCTCAGCATCTTCTGCTCTGCCATTGCCGTCAGCATATCGGTTTTATACAACCCTTCTGCTGTCAGTCCTTTGCCGCTGGTAAACATCCAGTGCCCGGCATAGAGACTGTTTTCGCTGCCCTGCGGGCTTAAGGTGATGGACTGGCTTTTGTTGTACTGTCCGCCCATAATGATCACGCTGTCATGTTCCTGATCGATCAGGTAGTTTGCCAGCGGTAGATAATTAGTGATGATTTGCACTGGCTTGCCACACATTTCCCGCCCAAGCAGAAACGCGGTGGAGCCGCAGTTGATGACTACGCTTTCGCCCGGATTAACCAGCTGCGAGGCCGCTTTAGCAATACGTACTTTTTCATCGTGATTCTGCGCCTGATGCAGATTCATCGGCGTCCAGCGCGGGCGCTGTTGGGTAATAGCTTCTGCGCCATTGCGCACTTTTTTCAGTTTGCCGCTTTCGTCAAGTTTATTGATATCGCGTCGTGCAGTGGCAGGCGAAATTCCCAGACGCTCAACGACTTTCTCAACGGTCACAAAGCCCAATTGTGCGAGCATTTCCAGGAGGATTTGATGTCTTTGTGCTTCAGTCATGAGCTATTCCGATAAAATTTGATTTTTTTAGATGATATTTGAAATAGCCAGGAAATACTATGCCGGATAGCGCGAGCATCTCCACGCTATCCGGTACAAGCGACAGATTACAGGAACGACTTGAACGGCAGATCTGGTTCAATAGTGAAGCAATCATCGAAACCACGCGGATAGTGGTACTCGAAGTTGTCTTTATCCAGCGGCCAGGTAAATTTGCCGCCGACCTGCCAGATAAACGGCTTGAAGCCATACTTCAGGCGATCTTTTTTCATCTCCCACAGCACGCGGATCTCTTGCGGATCGGCCTGGAAGTTTGACCAGATATCGTGGTGGAACGGGATCACTACTTTCGCATTCAGCGCTTCGCCCATACGCAAGATATCAGCACTGGTCATTTTGTCGGTAATACCGCGTGGGTTTTCGCCGTATGAACCTAAAGCCACGTCGATCTGATGCTCATTACCATGTTTTGCATAGTAGTTAGAGTAGTGGGAATCGCCGCTGTGATACAGGGTACCGCCTGGGGTTTTGAACAGATAGTTCACCGCGCGATCGTCCATGCCGTCCGGCAGTACGCCAGCTGCTTTTTGATCGGCAGGCAGGGTGATCAGTGCCGTGCGGTCGAAAGCGTCAAGTGCATGAATTTCAATGTCTTTTACCTTCACTACGTCGCCCGGTTTAACGACGATGCAACGCTCTTTCGGTACGCCCCAGCCAATCCACAAATCAACGCAGGTTTTCGGTCCAATGAACGGTACGTCATCAGCACAGTTCTGCATCACGGCAGCAGCGACGTTAACGTCGATATGATCGTTGTGATCGTGAGTCGCCAGTACCGCGTCGATCTGGCGAATCGCAAACGGATCAAGAACAAACGGGGTGGTGCGCAGGTTTGGCTGCAGTTTTTTCACGCCAGCCATGCGCTGCATCTGGTGACCCTGTTTCATTAACGGGTTACCGTGGCTTTGTTTGCCAGTACCGCACCAAAAATCAACACAAACGTTGGCACCGCCTTCTGATTTCAACCAGATCCCGGTACAGCCGAGCCACCACATTGCGAAAGTGCCAGGTGCGACCTGCTCTTGCTCAATTTCTTCATTCAGCCAGCTACCCCACTCCGGGAAAGTGCTCAGGATCCAGGACTCACGGGTGATACTTTTCACTTTACTCATCGCCATTTACCTTCGTGATAGTTCAATTCGAATCAATATGTGATTGGTTTTGATTAATCCTGACACTATTTTTTCAGGAAGGCAATGACCATTTTTTGACTTTTTAGCAGGAGAGTTATTGTGGATTTTGAGTGTGGAAAGATTAAATTGAATGTGTAATGCAATTAACTAAATGAATTTAAATGAATAAATATTTCATTATGTGAATCCCATTCTGTTTATATGGAATTATTTGCGTGCGACGTCACATTTAATCATAAATAATCTTGTTGTGATTACTTTTGAAAATTAGAGTGAGAGCGCAACATTCCGGGTGTACGAAATACCCGGTTACCTCTTCTTCAGGAGATCGTTATGGAGATCCTCTACAACATCTTTACCGTGTTTTTTAACCAGGTCATGACCAATGCCCCGTTGTTGCTGGGTATTGTGACCTGTCTGGGTTACATCCTACTGCGCAAAAGTGTCAGCGTTATTATTAAAGGTACGATTAAAACCATAATTGGTTTCATGTTGTTGCAGGCAGGGTCCGGCATCCTGACCAGCACCTTCAAACCGGTGGTGGCGAAAATGTCCGAAGTCTACGGCATTAACGGCGCAATTTCCGATACTTACGCGTCGATGATGGCAACCATTGAACGCATGGGCGATGCCTATAGCTGGGTGGGTTACGCGGTGTTGTTAGCGCTGGCGCTGAACATCTGTTACGTGCTGCTGCGTCGCATTACCGGTATTCGTACCATCATGCTGACTGGTCACATCATGTTCCAGCAGGCGGGGCTGATTGCCGTTACGCTGTTTATCTTCGGCTACTCCATGTGGACGACCATTATCTGCACCGCGATTCTGGTTTCGCTCTACTGGGGCATTACCTCCAACATGATGTACAAGCCGACACAGGAAGTGACCGACGGCTGTGGTTTCTCCATTGGTCACCAGCAACAGTTTGCATCATGGATTGCCTATAAAGTTGCGCCGTTCCTCGGCAAAAAAGAGGAAAGCGTTGAAGACCTCAAACTGCCAGGCTGGCTGAATATTTTCCACGACAACATCGTCTCCACAGCGATTGTCATGACTATCTTCTTTGGTGCCATTCTGCTCTCCTTTGGTATCGACACCGTGCAGGCGATGGCAGGCAAAGTGAACTGGACGGTGTACATCCTGCAAACCGGTTTCTCCTTTGCGGTGGCGATTTTCATCATCACTCAGGGCGTGCGCATGTTTGTGGCGGAACTCTCTGAAGCATTCAACGGTATCTCCCAGCGCCTGATCCCGGGTGCGGTTCTGGCGATTGACTGTGCGGCTATTTATAGCTTCGCGCCGAACGCCGTGGTCTGGGGTTTTATGTGGGGCACCATCGGGCAACTGATTGCGGTTGGCATCCTGGTCGCCTGTGGCTCTTCAATCCTGATTATTCCAGGCTTTATCCCGATGTTCTTCTCCAACGCCACTATCGGCGTGTTCGCTAACCACTTCGGCGGCTGGCACGCGGCGCTGAAGATTTGCCTGGTGATGGGGATGATCGAAATCTTTGGTTGCGTCTGGGCGGTGAAACTCACCGGTATGAGCGCCTGGATGGGCATGGCGGACTGGTCAATTCTGGCACCGCCGATGATGCAGGGCTTCTTCTCCATCGGTATCGCCTTTATGGCCGTCATCATTGTCATTGCACTGGCTTATATGTTCTTCGCTGGCCGCGCACTGCGTGCAGAAGAAGATGCAGAAAAACAACTGGCAGAACAATCTGCTTAATAAGGAGTTTTGATTATGACCGTACGTATTCTGGCTGTGTGTGGTAACGGACAAGGCAGTTCCATGATCATGAAAATGAAAGTGGACCAGTTTTTAACCCAGTCGAACATCGACCACACGGTAAACAGCTGCGCGGTTGGCGAATACAAAAGCGAGTTGAGCGGTGCGGATATCATCATCGCTTCTACCCATATTGCGGGCGAAATCACCGTGACCGGCAACAAATATGTGGTTGGCGTGCGCAACATGCTCTCTCCTGCTGATTTTGGCCCGAAACTGCTGGAAGTGATCAAAGAGCATTTCCCGCAGGACGTGAAGTAAGGACGCGCCATGAAATTACGTGATTCGCTGGCTGAAAATAAATCTATCCGCCTGCAAGCGGAAGCAGAGACATGGCAGGACGCAGTGAAAATCGGCGTTGATCTGCTGGTAGCGGCAGATGTGGTAGAGCCGCGTTACTACCAGGCGATTCTGGATGCGGTTGAACAGCACGGCCCGTACTTTGTGCTCGCACCCGGCCTGGCAATGCCGCACGGACGCCCGGAAGAGGGGGTTAAGAAAACTGGTTTTGCGCTGGTGACGCTGAAAAAGCCGCTGGAGTTCAACCACGAAGATAACGATCCGGTGGATATCCTCATCACCATGGCGGCGGTTGATGCCAACACTCACCAGGAAGTGGGCATCATGCAGATCGTCAACCTGTTTGAAGATGAAGAGAATTTCGACCGTTTACGTGCCTGCCGTACCGAGCAGGAAGTACTGGATCTCATTGACCGCACCAACGCGGCAGCTTAAGAAGGAATTGAACATGTCATTACCGATGTTACAAGTCGCGCTGGACAACCAGACTATGGATAGCGCCTACGAAACCACTCGCCTGATTGCCGAAGAAGTCGACATTATCGAAGTGGGCACCATTCTTTGCGTAGGCGAAGGCGTGCGTGCGGTTCGTGACCTGAAAGCGCTGTACCCGCACAAAATCGTACTGGCTGACGCCAAAATTGCCGATGCAGGCAAAATCCTTTCTCGCATGTGCTTCGAAGCCAACGCTGACTGGGTGACCGTAATTTGCTGTGCGGATATCAACACCGCCAAAGGCGCGCTGGACGTGGCAAAAGAGTTTAATGGCGACGTGCAGATCGAATTGACCGGCTACTGGACCTGGGAACAGGCGCAGCAGTGGCGCGACGCAGGCATTGGGCAGGTGGTTTATCACCGCAGCCGTGACGCGCAGGCCGCAGGCGTGGCATGGGGCGAAGCGGACATTACCGCGATCAAACGTCTTTCCGATATGGGCTTCAAAGTCACCGTCACCGGTGGTCTGGCGCTGGAAGATCTGCCGTTGTTTAAAGGCATTCCGATTCATGTGTTTATCGCTGGTCGCAGCATTCGTGATGCCGCTTCTCCGGTGGAGGCCGCACGTCAGTTCAAACGTTCCATCGCTGAACTGTGGGGCTAAGGAGCGGATATGTTGTCCAAACAAATCCCGCTTGGCATCTACGAAAAAGCACTCCCCGCTGAGGAGTGCTGGCTGGAACGACTGCAACTGGCAAAAACGTTAGGCTTCGATTTTGTCGAGATGTCGGTAGATGAAACGGACGATCGCCTTTCGCGCCTCGACTGGAGCCGCGAGCAGCGTCTGGCGCTGGTGAACGCGATTGTTGAAACCGGCGTGCGCGTGCCGTCTATGTGCCTTTCTGCTCATCGTCGTTTCCCGCTGGGCAGCGAAGATGACGCGGTGCGGGCGCAGGGGCTGGAGATTATGCGTAAAGCTATCCAGTTCGCCCAGGACGTCGGCATTCGCGTGATCCAACTGGCGGGCTATGACGTTTACTATCAGGAAGCCAATAACGAAACGCGTCGTCGTTTCCGTGACGGCCTGAAAGAGAGCGTTGAGATGGCAAGCCGTGCGCAGGTCACGCTGGCGATGGAGATCATGGATTACCCATTGATGAACTCTATCAGCAAGGCGCTGGGCTACGCACACTATCTCAACAATCCGTGGTTCCAGCTCTACCCGGATATCGGCAACCTGTCGGCGTGGGATAATGACGTGCAGATGGAGTTGCAGGCTGGAATCGGGCACATCGTCGCGGTGCATGTGAAAGACACCAAACCAGGCGTCTTCAAAAACGTGCCGTTTGGCGAAGGCGTAGTGGATTTCGAACGTTGCTTCGAAACGCTCAAACAGAGTGGCTATTGCGGGCCGTACCTGATTGAGATGTGGAGCGAAACGGCGGAAGACCCGGCGGCGGAAGTGGCGAAAGCGCGTGATTGGGTGAAAGCGCGCATGGCCAAAGCTGGCATGGTGGAGGCGGCATAATGCAAAAGCTGAAACAGCAGGTATTTGAAGCCAACATGGATCTGCCGCGCTACGGGCTGGTGACCTTTACCTGGGGCAACGTCAGCGCCATCGACCGCGAACGCGGGCTGGTGGTGATCAAGCCCAGCGGCGTCGCCTACGAAACCATGAAAGCAGACGATATGGTGGTGGTCGATATGAGCGGCAAGGTAGTGGAAGGGGAGTATCGCCCGTCTTCTGACACCGCGACGCATCTCGAACTCTACCGTCGTTATCCGTCGCTTGGTGGTATTGTCCATACCCACTCCACTCATGCCACCGCATGGGCGCAGGCGGGGCTGGCGATCCCGGCGTTAGGCACCACGCACGCCGATTACTTCTTTGGCGATATCCCGTGTACGCGTGGATTAAGCAAAGAAGAGGTGCAGGGTGAGTACGAACTGAATACCGGCAAAGTGATTATCGAAACGCTGGGTGACGCCGAGCCGCTGCATACGCCGGGAATTGTGGTGTATCAGCACGGACCGTTCGCCTGGGGGAAAGATGCCCACGATGCGGTGCATAACGCGGTGGTGATGGAAGAAGTGGCGAAAATGGCGTGGATTGCGCGTAGTATTAACCCACAACTGAATCACATCGACAGCTTCCTGATGAATAAACACTTCATGCGTAAGCACGGTCCCAACGCTTATTACGGGCAGAAGTAAAACACGCGCTGCGGAAATTTCCTTCTTCGGGAGATAACTGGTCTAATTCCGCAGCCGTTTTTCAAAAAAAGCCCCCTGCGAAGGGGGCAAAGCAAACTATGGCAATGTTTCGTTGGTTATACCTGGTGCTAGCGATAAATATCCGCGCTGGCGTGCATATTGCCGTTACTCCCCGGTTCCCGCATCAGAATCACATGGTAGTACGTTGCGCCTTGCGCATCTGTCTCTTCATTTAATGCCTGACGTGCTTCACTCTCAGTGGCGAAGTTATGATTGATATAAATCACGCCTAAGCTTTGCACATCGTCCATATTTCTGGCCTGGTGGTTATTAATTTCAATGGCTGCCCATGTATTTGCACTTAGCAAAAGCACAGCCAGAAGGGCTAAAACGCGACTGAACATAGATACCTCCTCGACGGCTGACTTTGTGTGCTCTCCTCTTGTGGTGATCTTCTGATTTAATTTTAATCAATGATAAAGAAGTTGATGGTGACCATTTCTGATGCAGTTGTTCAAAAAAACACCATGACGAAGTGTGATGAACTCCAAATCAGCGGTTTAGAGGTTATTTGCGAAAGGGGAGATTTATTTCGGCTCTGCCCTTGAGTTTAGCGGGGTATGTCAGTACTATAACGCGTCATTTTTCAGCCGACCTTTAACACGTTCCTTGCCTCCCCGGGATTCGGCTGACCCAGACAGGAGGCTGAATAATCCGTAAGGAGCAATTCGATGCGTCATTACGAAATCGTTTTTATGGTCCATCCTGACCAGAGCGAACAGGTTCCGGGCATGATCGAGCGCTACACTGCTGCCATCACTGGTGCAGAAGGCAAGATCCACCGTCTGGAAGACTGGGGCCGCCGTCAGCTGGCTTACCCGATCAACAAACTGCACAAAGCACACTACGTTCTGATGAACGTTGAAGCTCCGCAGGAAGTGATCGATGAGCTGGAAACTACCTTCCGCTTCAACGATGCCGTTATCCGCAGCATGGTTATGCGTACCAAGCACGCTGTTACCGAAGCATCTCCGATGGTTAAAGCGAAAGACGAGCGCCGTGAGCGTCGCGATGATTTCGCAAACGAAACCGCTGATGATGCTGAAGCTGGGGATTCTGAAGAGTAATTTCTGATGACCAACCGTCTGGTGTTGTCCGGCACCGTGTGCAGGACTCCCCTTCGAAAGGTCAGTCCATCAGGAATTCCTCACTGCCAGTTCGTGCTTGAGCATCGTTCTGTGCAGGAGGAAGCCGGCTTTCACCGGCAGGCGTGGTGCCAAATGCCCGTTATTGTTAGCGGACACGAAAACCAGGCCATTACTCACAGTATAACGGTCGGCAGTCGCATAACCGTTCAGGGGTTCATTTCATGCCATAAGGCAAAGAACGGACTGAGCAAAATGGTTTTGCATGCCGAGCAGATTGAATTGATAGATTCTGGAGACTAGCCATATGGCACGTTATTTCCGTCGTCGCAAGTTCTGCCGTTTCACCGCGGAAGGCGTTCAAGAGATCGACTATAAAGATATCGCTACGCTGAAAAACTACATCACCGAAAGCGGTAAGATTGTCCCAAGCCGTATCACCGGTACCCGTGCAAAATACCAGCGTCAGCTGGCTCGCGCTATCAAACGCGCTCGCTACCTGTCCCTGCTGCCGTACACTGATCGCCATCAGTAATCGGTCACGGTCCATTAATACGACTTTGAGAGGATAAGGTAATGCAAGTTATTCTGCTTGATAAAGTAGCAAACCTGGGTAGCCTGGGTGATCAGGTAAACGTTAAAGCGGGCTATGCTCGTAACTTCCTGGTACCGCAGGGTAAAGCTGTTCCAGCTACCAAGAAAAACATTGAATTCTTCGAAGCACGTCGCGCTGAACTGGAAGCTAAACTGGCTGAAGTTCTGGCAGCAGCTAATGCTCGCGCTGAGAAAATCAATGCACTGGAAACTGTTACCATCGCGTCTAAAGCTGGCGACGAAGGTAAACTGTTCGGTTCCATCGGTACTCGCGACATCGCTGACGCTGTAACTGCAGCTGGCGTTGAAGTGGCTAAGAGCGAAGTTCGTCTGCCGAACGGCGTTCTGCGTACCACTGGCGAACACGAAGTGAGCTTCCAGGTTCACAGCGAAGTATTCGCGAAAGTGATCGTAAACGTAGTAGCTGAATAATTCGTTATTCAACGAGACGTAAAAACGCCGACCAGTGGTCGGCGTTTTGCTTTTAAGCGATAAAAACCGCAGAAACAGACGTTCCCTCCATAAATCTCTTGCTATTCCTTTTATAAAAAGTTCGCAGTACCCATACCTGGCCCCCAGCCTCGCCGCTGGTAGTTCGTGTCATGTTTTTTACGCGTAAAACACGACAAAAGCATCAATACAGCGATCGTCTCACTTGTATGATAATAAAAACAATATGTTATATATGAATGTGCTGTTATTTTATTGTTTTTATATATAAAAAGATAAAATACCATCACTTTCGTAATCTTGAACGCTTTGCAGGTGCGTTCAATCCAATAAATGCTAATATTATGGCTATCATAGCCATAAAAAGATAAAATATTATCACTATGGGTAAAAAAACAGCACCGTTACTCCCTTATACGAATCAGATGCTTAGTGAATTTGGTGAGCGGCTGAAACTTGCTCGTTTACGACGCAGGCTTACCGCAAAGCAAGTTGCTGAACGTGCCGGGATGTCGCCAATAACATTGCGCTCTCTGGAGTCAGGAAGTGCAGGGGTCACTATAGGGGCATATTTGTCTGTGATGCAGGTTTTGGGTCTGGAAACGGATTTAAATAAGCTTGCAGCTGAAGACGACTTAGGGCGTCAGCTCCAGGATTCCCGTTTGATTAAAAAAAGAGGGCTTTCTCGTTCATCCGGTAAGAGTGAAGAAGAGATTCAGACAGCCTCATTTCAGACGAAACGCGAGAAAGAAGGTCATCTCACCACGGATTTAACAGCACTGGCAAAAGACTCAACGCCAACTATTCCAGGGGAAACGTCCACCTCTCTTGCTGCACTATTACAACCGATAAAAAAACCGATAAAAGGAAATTAATTATGGCATTAATCGGAGTGTATGCGGATTGGGAAGGCCTGGATGGTCCGGAGCGGATTGGTTATTTACACAGTCGCCGCACTCGGACGCGTGAGATATTTGAGTTTGAGTACGATAAAAAGGCGCTTGCAGATCCTTCACTTAATTTCATTCAGTTAGATCCTGAAATAATGTTGTATGAGGGAGCACAGTACCCAATTCCTCCAAAGGATAAATTTGGTGCATTTAGTGATTCCTGCCCGGATCGTTGGGGGCGTATGCTAATGAAGCGTCGTTTTGAGAGGGATATTCGAGACGGGTTATGTGATAAAGACTCCCACCTTTATGAGTCTGATTATCTACTAGGTGTTCATGATCTTTATCGGGTTGGGGCTCTTCGATACAAACGTGAAGACGCTGGAGAGTTTCTTGATAATCGCATTGATGTTGCAGCCCCACCATTTACCGAAATAGCGAGTCTGGAAAGGGCTAGCCGGGCAATTGAAGAAGATCCTGATAATAAAGAGCTAATGGGGCAAAAATGGTTAAGAATGCTAATCGCTCCGGGGGGATCATTAGGGGGGGCACGTCCGAAAGCCAGTGTTGTTGATGAAGCTGGGCATCTCTACATCGCTAAATTTCCCAGTGTAAAAGATGAGTATGATGTTGGTGGATGGGAAATGGTCGTTAATGCACTTGCTGTTGGCTGTGGACTGAATGTTGCACCTGCTCAGGCGCATAAATTTGCCAGCAATTACCATTGTTTTATGGTTCGTCGTTTTGACCGCACTAATGCGGGAAGGCGTCTGCATTTTGCTTCGGCTATGACACTAACCAGGCATCAGGATGGTGAAGATGCCTCTACAGGTGTGAGTTATCTGGAATTAGCAGATGTTCTTATCAGACATGGAGCGCAGACTAATACTGACCTTAAGGAACTCTGGTCCAGGATTGTTTTTAATATTCTTGTTTCTAATACCGATGACCATTTACGTAATCATGGATATATCTTGATACCGGGAAAAGGTTGGCGGCTTTCTGAGGCATATGATTTGAATCCTGTTGCCAGGTCTGACGGTCTAAAACTCAATATTACAGAAAATGATAATGCACTTGATTTGGAATTAGCTCGAGAAGTTGCGGAGTATTTTCGACTTGGTTTGACAGAAGCAGATGACATTATTGCTAATTTTAGAGGGATTGTCAGTCAGTGGCGAATCATTGCCGAGCGTCTTCGATTACCTGGTCGTGAGCAAGAGTTAATGGCAGAGGCGTTCAGGGGGGCAATTTAGAATAGTTATTTTGATATATTCGCTAAATCATAAATTTGCGAAGCAATGCCAGTAGACACTGAACGTTTTGGAAGAGACGTTTAATTTATGAGAAAAATAGAAACGCTACAAAGCTAAATTATAGCGTTTCTATGTAAAATAATTAGCTTGTCGCTAACTGTACTTGTGGTTCTTCGTCTTTAACTTTGATAAGCGTCCACAGCGCAATGGCGCCAATAATGTCAAAGAAAGCCAGGGCAATAAAGAACGGCGCGAAGCCAATAATGTGAACGAATGCCCCGATAAACAGGTTGAAAATCAACTGACCGCTCCATGCACAGGCTCCTGCCATACCCACAGCGGTAGCTACTTCGTCTTTTTTGAATAGGTCACCGCCCAGAGTTGCTGCAACAGTAGAAAGACATTGATGCGAGAATGCGCCAATGCTAATCAGTAATACGGCGATGTAGGGATTTTCGACAATACTCACCAGACCAATCGTCATCATAATGACGGCTGCAATAGTGAAGGTAATTCTTCGTGAGTTAATTAAACTCACGCCGCGATCGTGGAAGAACTTCGCGACAAAACCACTGGCTAAACAGCCGAGATCGCCCAGCAGGAAAGGTAGCCAGACGAACATGGCAATTTCTTTCAGGCTAAAATGCAGCGTTTCGACGAAGAAAATCGGTACCCAGAAGTTAATGGTTCCCCATGCCGGGTCAGCGAGAAAACGCGCGATGCCAATCCCCCAGAAATTACGTTGGCTGAGGATATGCTTGATTGACGTTTTTTCTTTCTTATCTGTTTTAAGATGCTGTTCTTGCCCAGACTCAATATAGTGGCGCTCTTCATCAGAAAGGCGTTTAGCATCTTTTGGATCTTTATAACAAAAGAACCAAAATAAAGCCGCGAGTAAAGCAAGGCTACCTGAGACAATAAACGCAAATTGCCAGCTATGAAACATAATGCACCAGGCAATCAACGGTGGAGCAAGCATCGCGCCGAGTGAGGTGCCCATATTGAAAACACCTGTCGCCACGCCACGCTCTTTTGCCGGGAACCATGTTGATGCGGTTTTTACACCCGCAGGAATTGCCGATGCTTCGCTGAAACCCATCAGGGCGCGCATAAATGCCAGACCTGACCATGTTCCTGTCAAGGCATGCCCCATTGTCGCCAGGCCCCAGATTGCGGCACATATCGCAAAACTTAACTTCAGACCCACGGTATCAATAAAGAAGCCCATTATCGGTTGCCCCAATGTATAGGCCAACTGGAATGCACTGACAATCCATGAATATTGTTCTTTGGTTATTCCTGTTGTCTCCATAATCGTTGGAGCCGCAATACCTAACGCCGTTCTGTCCAGATAATTGATTACAGTGATAAAGCATACGAGGGCAATCATATGCCATCGATAATTCTTTATTTTATTCATTTTTAAACCTTTTAATTATATTAATAAACCCTGGTTGTTGGTATTTCCATGTAATAGGCAATAAAAATCAGGTACAGAGGAAATATTGAAAATTATTGTGTGTAAATGTCTCCCTTTAAAAAGTCTGGCCAGTTTTTTTCAAAGTAAATACCGTTAATACACGGTTGCATACGTAAAGACTTTACTTCGGTAATAAAAGAACCTTGCGAATATTGAATTGTTAATTTGTGATTTTTGTCTTCAGCGAGTTCAGAGCGAAAACGCCATTCTTCTTTTGCGCCGCGACGAGTTTGTGGTAGGCATTTGCCTTGTGGATCAATAACCATACGCGCCCCACGGCTACCACCACCAGCATCAATATAATGCGTTAATTGTGTTAATACCGCGGCAGAAGTCAGCGCCATATGCCGCCACATAAACAGCTCGGCAACTTCACCCACATGTTTGATTGCCAATCCATGCCGTTGCACAAATTCACTCAATAGCAGGGCATCACGAGTGGCGCGTCGGACTTTATCGGCATGGCAAATAAATCCCGCATGGTCAGACATTCGTGCCTGAATTTTTTCTCTCACAACCGACAACGGCATCCCGGTCCCGTTATCGTGCGCCTGAGTAATGATCTCTCTTATAGAAGCCAGTGCCGGAGCTGCCAGCTGTGCAATATCTCCATCAATATTCCGCTTTTGCGTGCAACCAATAAAGCGCGCCAGACGAACAGCAAAAACCTGCCCGGCATTCAACGCCGCGCCGCCAGGTCGGGTGACGCCGTGTGTGCCAGCAACTTCCCCCACCGCAAAACAACCGGGCAGAGATGTTTGTCCCCAGATATCGACTTCAATGCCGCCATTCATGTGCTGATTATTCATGGCAAACTGCAATGGCTGCGTGATGAGATCGTAACCGTGCATCTTATACAGCGAGATAGACAGCGGATTCATTCGTTGCAGGCGTTCGATGGGCGATGGTGCCAGAGCGTCGTTATTTTCCAGATACGTGCGAACGTCGTCGTCCAGTCGATCTAATGAGAACGGCAGGTCACCCGGCACAGGTTCAGGATTGCGATTGAAATCCATAAATACCTGACGCCCTGATTGCTGCTCTTGCGCTACTGCCATATCTAACAAGCTGGAGCCAAAATCCATTACCCGCGTGGCGTGGAACGGCCACTGATAGCCTTTACGGAAAATGTTTGAAGCCAGCTCCTGGGTGGTGCGATAGTAATCCGCGAGGAAGTTATACTCGTTACCCCCGGCATCCACGGAATAGATATATGGGATCACCTGTACATAAGTCCCGGACAAATTCCACGGAAACGTGCTGCGCGGTGTGCCGATACCAAACTGGCTTTCAGTCAGATTGGTTAGCGTCAGACCTTCCTCCAGCGCCAGCCCCAGCGAGCCGAAACATTTGTGTGGATACACACTGTCGCGATAAAGCTCGCCAGGCCCTCCTGTTGCCAGTACCACATTGGGCGCAGTCACAATTGCCAGCCCCCATGGGTTATGGGCGCGATGACCGGTCGCGAGGATTGCCCCCGCCACGCGGTCTTCGCCGTTTTCGTCACGCTGATGCAGCAGTTTAATCACTGTTGCACTGGTCAACATTGGGATAGCAAGACGCTGTACTTCTTCCAGCAGCACTTTCACCATTAACCTTGAGGTACGCGGCCCACACGAGGTTGCACGCCCGGCTTCGTCGTGGTCGGTTTGATAACGAAGAATCGCGCCATAGCGATCTTCCGGTAATTCCAGACCAAGATATTGCAACCCGCCAAGAGTGTGCAGAGAACCTACCGCTTCAACATAAGCGGTGTCGTGATCCATCGCCCCACCGCTCGCCAGTGCCTCTGCCAGTTTGGCGAAGTTGTCGCCGTTGCCCGCGGTAGCGGCGGTAAACAGTGTTTGTTTATCAGAGCCAGAACATGCCGATGTCCCCATATATAACCCGGCGGTGGCGATTAACACATTTTGCTGGCGGCGTTTAAGTTCCACAGCTGCACGTAGCCCGGCTGCACCACTGCCGACTACCAGGGCATCTGTTTTCCAGAGTGGGTAATCAACACCGTCTACCGTGACAACCCATGCGGGTTCTGCCTGTGCAAAACCCTTTGGGAAAGTAACGTGTGTCAGTGCATCAAGGATGGCCTCATCAAGCTGACTCATGCATCCTCCATTGGCGTAAACAGGCTACTTTCCATCAGGCGTGGGTGCCTGATAATCGGACGGAAGGCCATATACGGCAGAATGTCGCGGTCAATCTCTACGCCAGGGGCGATCTCAATTAATTCAACGCCTTCTGCCGTTAACTGGAATACCGCACGTTCGGTGATATACAGCACTTCCTGACCGCTTTGCTGTGCGTATGCGGCGCTAAAGGTGATTTTTTCCACCAGGGTAACCAGTTTAGGGATTTGACCTGACTGGGCGATATGCAAGCCATCTGGCGTTACATCAATCTTGCTGCCTTTGGCGTCGAACGTACCGCAAAACACCACTTTACGGGCGTTTTGTGCAATTTCGAGAAATCCGCCGGGGCCAATGAGATTGCCATTAAGATGGGAGACGTTGACGTTACCGTATTGATCCATCTCTCCCATGCCGAGGAAGGTGATATCGATGCCGCCGCCACTGTAGAATTCAAATTGATCGAGTGATGGAATAATGGCATCGGCGTTACGGGCGCAGCCGAACAGAGCATCATCCAGCATCATGCCGTTATGCACACCCTGTTCTACACTCAGCCACAAACTTTGATAAGGCACGCCTTCGCGCAGCGCAACCCCAGGAATACCGCCCGGAATACCAAAGCCAAAGTTGGTTGAAGCGCCTGCCACCAGTTCCCGCGCTGCCCGACGGGCAATCAGGCGACGCACCGGATGACTAACCAGTTCAATAGCGTCGTTAGAACTTAGACGGCGATGTTGACCGCTGATGGTCAGGTCGTAACCGCCAAGATAGGTTTGCGGTTGTTCGCGGTGCTCAACGATGCCATCGACCAGAATTCCTGGTAGTTTGACCCGACGTGGTTCAATGGTACCTGCTTCCAGCACATCGCGGACCTGTACGAACACTTTGCCGCCGCTGTTGTGTGCTGCCAGCGCCATCGAATAGCTATCCATATCAATCGCCTCTTCTTCGAGGCTGACGTTGCCACGCGGATCGGCATAGGTGCCGCGCAAAATCGCGTAGTCCACTTTGAAAGGGCGATAACGAAGTTTGGTCTCACCGTCGATTTCAATCAGTTCTACCAGGTCGTCGGTAGTGCATTCATTCGACTTACCGCCACCATTGCGTGGATCAACAAACGATCCCAGCCCAACGTGGGTAAAAAGCCCCGGACGTCCGGCACCGATCTCCCGCAGCAGTGCCTGAATTACGCCACCAGGGAAACAGTAGGCTTCAATAGCATTGCTTTTCACCAGTTCCTGCATCTTGGGCGACCAGGTAAAATGTCCGGCAATAATGCGTTTGAGCATTTCGGCGTGAGCAAAACGGTTAGTGCCTTTGCTGTCGCGATCGCCAATACCCAGCGAGTGGATTAATGTCAGATCGCGCGGGTGTCCGGTTTGCAGAAAGCGCGCTTCAATGGCGGCCAGAATATGGTCAGCTTCCACCATGCCGCCGCCGTTGCCGCTAATGGCAATGGTTGCGCCGTCCTGAATTTGCGCCGCCAGTGTCTCGGCGGTTGATAACTTACGCATACAATTTCCTTATTGATTGTGGAAGCTCACGCCGGCTTTTTCGGCAAATGCGTGCGTCGCCTGTTGGCAATCCTGAGTGGCGGACATTAATCCAGCCAGTAACTGGTGGGAGTAATCGGCGTGTTTATTTTCCAGCGCCAGAATCAGTTGCTTAATATGTGCCAGTGCCACCGGACCACATTTTTCCAGCTGCGCTAACTGGTTCGCCATCCAGCTTTCCACCTGTTCTTTTTCTACCACTTCATCAATTAAATTCGCCACCTGAGCTTCCTGCGCCGTCAGGCGTTTACCCAGCATCAGCATCTGGCGACCGACCACCGGGCCAACCTGATTAAGCACGCGTTCAATGCCCATCCAGCCAGGCACCATGCCGAGCATCACTTCCGGGTTAGAGAATTTCGCGCCGGGGCGAGCGATACGAATATCGCAGCACAAGGCAAGTTCAATACCGCCACCGATGGTATGACCGTTGAGATTCGCAACGGTTAATTGGGGTAAGTTGCGCAGGCGATTAAAAACCTCGTTACCGCGTTTAATCCATTTTCTGCCCATATCTAATGGCGAATAGGCCGACCACGATTTAATATCGCCGCCCGCACAAAAGAATTTATCGCCGGTTGCCGTTAATTCGACTAATCGTAATGTGGTGTCGTTTTCAATTTCATTTAAATAATGGTCGAGAGATTCGATCATTTCTTCATTAATAGCATGACATTTATCTTCACGGTTCAATGTCAGGCGGCAAGAAGCCGCCGCTCTGCTGAACAGAACGGGTTGGTCACTCATGATTATTCCTTAACAATAATGTGCGATGCGATCGACGCTAATATCCAGCGTGCTGTTAATATCTTTCTGCCACCAGTACGGTGAGAATATTTCCAGTTCAATAGCGCCATTAAATCCGGCGTTTTCAACCAGCCGACGAATTGACGGAATATTGATGACACCATCTCCCGGCATTCCACGGTCATTGACCAGATCGGTGGTCGGCACTAACCAGTCGGAAACATGAAACGCGAGGATGCGTTTTCCGGCACGCAGGATCTGACTGGCGAGATCCGGGTCCCACCAGACATGGTAGACATCTACCGCCACGCCGAGGCCAAATTCGCCATCGGGATCGAGTTCATCACACCAGTCCAGCGCCTGACGTAACGTGCACAAACAGGAACGATCGGCTGCGGTCATCGGGTGTAGCGGCTCCAGCGCAATCGGCACGCCGACCTCTTTCGAATGTGGCAGTAACTGGCGAATCCCTTGTTTCACTTGTTCCCGCGCTTCATACAGATCTTTTGTTCCCATTGGCAGACCGCCAACCACCTGCATATAACAGGCGGCGTTCAGTACAGCGGCGTCGTCCAGCGCCCGGCGGTTATCGTCAATCGCCAGTTTGCGCTCCGCCAGCGTCGGTGCGGTGTAGTAGGTGCTACGGCACAAACCGGAAACGTTTATGTTACTGGCAGCAAGCTGGCGGGCGATTTGCTGGAGATCTTCACCCTGCAACTCCCTGCGCCAGGGGGCAATGGCGCCAATACCGCGTGCGGCGCAGGCATCAATAATGGCGGGCAGCGGCGTTTTATAGCCCAGTGTCGCGGTATTGATACTGAATAAATCCGGGCGTTGTAACAGATCTCTCATGATTCAGCCTCAGAAGCGCGGCATACTTAAGCCGCCGTCGATGGCGACCGCCTGACCACAGGTGTAAATCAGTTTACCTTCCGCCATCGCGCGGACAGTGGAAGCAATATCAGCCGGATAACCCCAACGTCCCCACGGCACCAGACCTTTGGCAATCAGTTCGTCGTAATAGGCCGTTGCCGGAATAGTCATATCGGTTTTGATGAGACCAGGACGCACTTCATAAACGCCAATTTGTTCATTACAAAGGCGAGCAGCAAACAGACGAGCAGCGGCAGAGACGGCAGTTTTGGCAATGGTATATTCGCCGCGATTCATCGCCAGCATGATGGCGTTGATGGAACTGACGAAAATAATCGAGCGGTGCGGCAGTTCTGCTTCCGGTTTCGGCTGTGCCAGTAAGCGCTTACTGAATGCCTGAGCGAGGAAGAACGGTGCGCGGGTGTTAATGGCAATATTTTGGTCGAAGCTGTCTGGTTCGAGGTCGAGAAGATCACCGCGTTTTTTCACTGAAATGCCTGCGTTGTTGAGCAGGCAGTCCAGACGTCCCCACTGGTTTTGCGCTGCGTCGAGCATCTCTTCATGCAGGGAGAGATCGCCCACATCAGCAGGGAAGCAAATCACTTCCACGCCTTCCGCCAGACATTCTTGTTGTGTGGCATGTAATTTTTCTACGCTATCCGCATCCGGACGATCATTAATCAGCAGATTAAATCCGCCACGCGCAAGCTCCAGCGCACAGCCCTTTCCAATACCACGAGCGGCTCCGGTAATCACGGCAACAGGACGAGTGGATTTCATACAATAGCTCTCTTTTTTTGAATTTTGTTTCCTTAGTGATGATTAGCTTGCGACTGGAGGATAAAAAGATCAACCATCTAGTTGGTTGATATGCGATGGCGATCACAGGACATTTGATAACCTGATGAAAGTACAAGTTTTTGCCCTTTTTTCTGAAGCTGAAATCAAATCAGGTTATGATAGTCACCACGAAGAGGTCGTGGGGAAGCGTTATGTATCTTGATACCAGCAACGTACAGAGCCTGAAAGAAAAGCTGCTGTTATGCGCGGTTAATGAATTTGCCGAATATGGTTACGAAGGGGCCAGAGTCGATAATATCGTCAAGGCCGCGGGGTGCAGTAAACAGACGGTTTATCACCACTTTGGTAATAAAGAAAATTTATTTATCGAAGTACTGGAATATACCTGGAACGATATTCGACAAAAAGAAAAGGCCCTTGATTTCTCAGATCTTCCGCCACAGAAAGCCATTGAGAAAATAATCGATTTTACATGGGATTATTATATTTCTAATCCCTGGTTTTTAAAAATTGTGCATAGTGAAAATCAAAGTAAGGGTGTGCATTATGCAAAATCACAGCGTCTTTTAGAAATTAACCATGCGCACTTGCAGTTAATGGAATCCTTATTGGATGAAGGGAAGAAACAAAATATTTTTAAGCCAGATATCGACCCATTGCAGGTGAATATTAATATTGCTGCGCTTGGGGGATATTATTTGATCAACCAGCATACGCTTGGCCTGGTTTATCACATCAGTATGGTTTCACCGCAGGCACTGGAAGCCAGACGTAAGGTCATCAAAGAGACAATCCTTAGCTGGCTTTTGGTTGACCCTTCATCTACCGCGCGCGAATAAAACTGCCATCCGGCTGGCGGGTAAACAGGACCTGTTGATTATTCCCCGTATCAATAGTTAAGCCCGTCACCACGCCGCTGGCGTTCTGGCGGATTTTCACCATCTGCCCGTTTTGCAAATTACTCAGTGGCTTATCCGCGCCTTCTACCTGCGCCATGGCATAGACATCGGTAGCGGGCAGTCCGTGGTCGCGGAACAGCTGCGCCATCGTTTTACCGGGTTCGACACGATAGGAGCGCCATTGATTATCAATTCCGCTATCTGGCCGGAATGGTTGCGTATGGGTGGTTTGCGGCTGCTCTTCTGGTTGGCCTTCCTGTATTGGTTCTGGAGCGACCGGAGCCACCTGATCAGGATCATTTTGTGGCGTGACTAATTGCGCCCGCAGCTGTTCTTCTGTCGGTGGTTGTGATTGCGACTGAATATCTAACTGCGCTTCACGCGTCACCACCGGCGCGTTGGGCGTATCATCAGATGGAAGCAGAAATCCGACTACCAATACAATGGCGGCAATAATGATCCCCCGACGATGCATCGGCGGCAGCGGGTCCATGAAGCGAAAATTGTCCGGCGCGTGCCAGACTTTCTCCAGGGTTGGTTTTAGTTCAAAGCGCCCGGGCATGGTTTCCTCCTGCTCCGCGTCTTGTTCCTCAATCATAGCCTATGAATAAGCTAACGCTATGATGTCCGTGGTAAACCCGCCTTTATTATATTCATACGGGATATTGCTATTGTTTCTTTTTCCCCGGGATTTGTCATCATTCCCGCGACAAAGTTTTACCCAAAGAAGTGTGGCTGATATGCTGCCCGCTACTTTATACCCTAAGAAAGGAAATACGATGACCACCCCAACTTTTGACACCATCGAAGCGCAAGCAAGCTACGGCATTGGTTTGCAGGTAGGGCAACAACTGAGTGAATCTGGCCTGGAAGGGCTGCTGCCAGAAGCACTGGTTGCAGGCATTGCCGATGCGCTGGAAGGCAAACATCCGGCTGTTCCGGTTGATGTGGTGCACCGCGCGCTGCGTGAAATCCACGAACGCGCCGATGCCGTTCGTCGTCAGCGTTTCCAGGCGATGGCTGCTGAAGGTGTGAAATACCTGGAAGAAAACGCCAAAAAAGAAGGTGTAAATAGCACCGAATCTGGCCTGCAATTCCGCGTGATCAACCAGGGTGAAGGCGCAATTCCGGCACGTACCGACCGCGTTCGTGTTCATTACACCGGAAAACTGATCGACGGCACCGTGTTTGACAGCTCCGTTGCTCGCGGCGAGCCAGCTGAATTCCCGGTTAACGGTGTGATCCCTGGCTGGATTGAAGCACTGACTCTGATGCCGGTAGGTTCTAAATGGGAACTGACTATCCCGCAGGAACTGGCATATGGCGAGCGCGGCGCTGGCGCGTCCATCCCTCCGTTCAGCACCCTGGTGTTTGAAGTCGAACTGCTGGAAATCCTCTAAGCAGCGCATTCTGTTCCCCTCGAGCCAGAGGGGAGCAGGCATTCAGCAATAAACCCTTCAGTTTGCCAAACGGCGCTATTTTATGTTGCAAAGACCCTGTAAGCGTGTATTTTTGTGAGCTGTTTCGCGTTATCACCGTGATATGACACTCACTTTAAACATAAAATTAACATTAGATCTAAATCTTAGTATTCATCCCGCGTATTGTTACCTAATATCGATGAGTCCCGATACAGATTCGTCGTATCATAGACTGACTAAAGGCCGTAGAGCCTGAACAACACAGACAGGTACAGGAAGAAAAAAACATGGTAGATCAGGTAAAAGTCGTTGCCGATGATCAGGCTCCGGCTGAACAGTCGCTACGGCGCAATCTCACAAACCGACATATTCAGCTTATTGCCATTGGCGGTGCCATTGGTACAGGGTTGTTTATGGGGTCCGGCAAAACGATTAGCCTTGCCGGGCCGTCGATCATTTTCGTTTATATGATCATCGGTTTTATGCTCTTTTTCGTGATGCGGGCAATGGGGGAATTGCTGCTTTCGAATCTGGAATACAAATCTTTTAGTGACTTCGCTTCCGATTTACTCGGGCCGTGGGCAGGATATTTCACCGGCTGGACTTACTGGTTCTGCTGGGTTGTAACCGGTATGGCAGATGTGGTTGCCATTACCGCCTATGCGCAATTCTGGTTCCCTGGGCTTTCTGACTGGGTTGCTTCGTTATCCGTGATCATTCTGTTACTGGTTCTAAACCTCGCCACGGTAAAAATGTTCGGTGAGATGGAGTTCTGGTTTGCGATGATCAAAATCGTCGCCATCGTGTCGCTGATTGTTGTCGGCCTGGTCATGGTGGCGATGCACTTTCAGTCACCGACCGGTGTGGAAGCGTCATTTGCACATTTGTGGAATGACGGCGGCTGGTTCCCGAAAGGCTTAAGTGGCTTCTTTGCTGGATTCCAGATAGCGGTTTTCGCTTTCGTGGGGATTGAGCTGGTAGGTACAACAGCTGCGGAAACCAAAGATCCAGAGAAATCACTGCCACGCGCGATTAACTCCATTCCGATCCGTATCATTATGTTCTACGTCTTCTCGCTGATTGTGATTATGTCCGTGACGCCGTGGAGTTCGGTAGTCCCGGAGAAAAGCCCGTTCGTTGAACTGTTTGTGTTGGTAGGTTTGCCTGCGGCTGCCAGCGTGATCAACTTTGTGGTGCTGACCTCTGCGGCGTCTTCCGCTAACAGCGGTGTCTTCTCTACCAGCCGTATGCTGTTTGGCCTGGCCCAGGAAGGTGTGGCACCGAAAGCGTTCGCTAAACTCTCTAAGCGCGCAGTACCCGCGAAAGGGCTGACCTTCTCTTGTATCTGTCTGCTCGGCGGCGTGGTGATGTTGTATGTGAATCCCAGCGTGATTGGCGCGTTCACGATGATTACAACCGTTTCCGCGATTCTGTTTATGTTTGTCTGGACGATTATCCTTTGCTCGTACCTGGTGTATCGCAAACAGCGTCCTCATCTGCATGAGAAGTCGATCTACAAGATGCCACTCGGCAAGCTGATGTGCTGGGTATGTATGGCGTTCTTTGTGTTTGTTCTGGTGTTGTTGACACTGGAAGATGACACCCGCCAGGCGCTGCTGGTTACCCCGCTGTGGTTTATCGCGCTGGGGCTGGGCTGGCTGTTTATTGGTAAAAAACGCATGGCGAAGTAATGCCGCGTTTATAACTCTGAAAGGCACCTGCGGGTGCCTTTGTCTTTATATATTCCTAAAAAAATCTACCATCATAGACAGCCCTCAGGCGCGAGCTTACCGTGGATCTTTGCCACTCGTTGCAGAGTTCATTATGGTTAAGCGCAGTTGGTTATTAATCGCCGCATTACCTCTCTCTATTTCACCTTCCTGGGGCGCGGATTTTTATTACCGCCAGCAGGAGAAAGGCACGGTTTATGTTGTCGAACAGAAGGGGGAAAAAGATGAGATCCTCTCCGAATTACCAGATATTAATTTTTCCCGCCTTTGGCGCATTGCCAATTTAGCCAATAAACAAGATTCCCGGTTACTGTCCGATTTTCCCGATAAGTTCGATTGCGATGATGAGGGGGATTGCGAACATGTCTGGCTCACCGACGGACGCTCTGTTCTTTGGTCTGGCAAAGTCCTGAAAAATCCCCCCGGTAAACCTAAAGTCGACGCTGCCAGTTTTCAGGCATTCGGCGCTTTCGCTGCTGATAAACGCAGTATCTATTTTGACGGTCAGCGTACCGATGATAGATGAAGTGGATATGTATATAGCTGTGTCTCAGTTGCAAACAAATATTTATGTACCGAAATAAAAGTATCAATAGACAATTAATTAATAAATCAGGAGATAAAGTGGCTATATTACATCCACAGGAGTGCTGGTTGCTGGAAAGAATAATGTCGCCGGAATATTATCGGCGTCGTTTTGAGGGCTGGCAGGAGTTTGTCGAGCTGTGCGAGCGACAGGTGGCAGAGTGGAGCAAGACCATGCCGCTGGATGTGCGCCGTCGTCCGCTGTGCGAGCAGATTGACGCCGTCTGGGGCGGGCGAGTGTTGCCCAATATCCGCAGTACTTTAAAGTCGGTACAGTATGACTTTATTCAGCTACAGCAGGGGGACCTGCGGGTACTGCAATCCGGGGGTAACATTAGCAGTGATATGAAAGGACTAATTGATTATCCGTCGGACTGGATGTCACTCGTCGCGCAAAAACAGTATGACAGACTGAAATGGCGAGGTGCACATTATAATAATTTAATCAGACGTACCTCGGGCGGATACTGGTATGACGGCGAACTGACTTATTATTATGAGGAAAGTCTGCACGGCCCGCTGGCCTTGCCGATGCAACTACCGTTGTATGAGCTGGATAGCCGCGTATACCTGCGTGAGGATGACCCGGTAACGTTGGCTGGCTTGTATCTGCCGGATATCCCAGATGCCAGCGCCCAACTGTTGTACCGGAGTGAACATATTCCAGAGGCTTGGCAGGGGCGGGTACGAACGAAGTATGTCAATGAGGCTGGGATACAAGAATATTACTGGGAAAACGGGGCGTGGGAAAAATGCAACTGGATACGTATACGGCGGGTGGCAAACCGATTTATCGATGTGCCGCCGGAGGGATTTTTCCCACAGGGCATGCCGGAGGAGTTGTACAACTGGCCACAGCGCGAGGCGCAGTATGTAACAGACCGGCAGCGGATGGCGGCCTGTAGCGGTGAAGCTTGTCCTCATAGCGGGGAGTGGTCGATTTTTGTAGAAGGTAGACAAGCGACGGTGACACTGGAGCAGGGAGAGCAGATGCCAGAATGGACGGACAGGAAAATGGAGGGGGAGTATAAAAGAGGCGAGAAATTCCATGTGCTGTGGTCGCTGATGAACCGCCATGATGGCGGGTCGGTGTGGGTGGAAGCGTAGCGGTAGCTGGATGTACACGTAAAAACCAGGGAATGGGTGATTTTATTCTGGCTTATACAGGAGCGATGAATAAATAATTATATTAATGAAAAAAATAAGTTAGTAACCGTTGAAGGAACTAATTATTGGCTGAATAATGAATTTTCCCAGTCCAGTAGATACAAAAGATTGTCCCGGAGTGGTGAATAACTCAAAGCATTTGAAAACGCACCTGATTGTGTAAACCAGGTGCGTTGGTCGAACAAATCACTCACCCGCCAGCGCGCGCGGGAATAGTACATTGTTTTCCAGACTGATGTGCTCCATCAGGTCATCAATCAGTTCATTAATGCCGTTATACATCGCTTTCCAGGTGGTGCAGGCTTCCGGCGGCGGTGTGACGTTATTGGTGGTGTGTTTGATCACTTCCAGCAGTTCGCCCGCTTCATCGTGCTCGCTTTCCATTACGCTGATTGGCCCCATTGCCTGGCTGCCCATGCCTTGTTTAATCATCGGGAAGAGAATTTGCTCTTCTTTCATCATATGGCTGGAAAGCTCTTCATGCAGCATAGTCAGGTATTTTGTCAGCCCTTTTGGCACACTTGGTTTGTCGGCGTGAACGCGCTCGACTTTAGTCGCTTGCAGGATCAGCTCCGGCAGTTGCTCGCGGTGGCGATCGTGGTAGCGCACGATGATATGGTCGATGATTTCTGCCAGCGGGGCGCTACGCCAGTCTTTCTCAATCGGTTGTTCAGCGAGCTTTGCCAGCTCAGCTTCAATGACCTCAACATCCAGCTCTTTACGTGCCGCCGCACGCGCCAGCGTTTGCTTACCGCCGCAGCAGTAATCCATATCATATTTACGAAACAGAGCCGAAGCGCGAGGAATAGAGAGCGCCAGTTCACCTAAAGGTTGGTCGCGATAAGCCATAGCTGATACCTCATTCTTAATAAGATAAGATGCATTTTAAATGCATCTTTAAGGCAAAAGCTATAACCCTTACGTAGCAGAGGCTTATTTAACTCACTGCCAGCGTGTCAACTTTCTGAGACAGATTCAGTTAAAAGTTTTTCTGGTTTTGCTCTGACCGCGATGACCACGCCAATCACTAACAGCGCGATACCGCTCAGCGTCATTAGCGGCGGCATTTGCTGGCGGAGTAAAAAGGTGTACAGCAAACCTGCCAGCGTTTCGAAAACAATCAGCGGCCCGAGAATCACTGTCGGTAATCGCTGGCTGGCGACGTTCCAGCAGAGTGCGCCAACCCATGAGCAAAGCACGGCTATCGCAACCATCAGACTAATAAACACCAGCGGACGGGGGCCAAAGGGTAAGGAGAAGTCCGGCGTTTGCATATTCAGCCAGTAACAGGCGACGAGATAGCCGATGAGAGAAACCGGCAGCGTGACCAGCGCCTGCGCCGTCGCCCACATCATCGGATGTTTGTCGGGATTTTCCCGCAGCCAGCGGGCGTTGCGCAGGGCATACCATGCCCAGCAGACCACGGAAACTAACGCTAGCACGATGCCTGAGGTATAACGTGCCCAGTCAAAATCGGGGAGTCCGTGGTTTAACTCAGCAATATTCACACACGACAGGCCGATGCCAATACAAACCAGTGCCGGGGCGAGTTTTCCCCATGCGAGTTTGCCGTCGCGCTGGCTATAAAGCAGATTGGCAAAAACGGGAATCACCACCGGCAGGGTGCCGATAATCATCGTGGAAACAGGCGCGCCAGTACGTTGAATGGCACTTGCAAGGCAGAAGTAATAGATAAGGTTGCCCATCATGGTGAGCATCAAGGCGGTAAGCCAGTCGCGACGCGCCAACTGACGCAGACGCACGCGTCCCAGCCAGGCAATGGGCAGCGCAATTAACCCTAGCGCCAGGTAACGCCCCATCGACTGCAACATCGCCGGGTATTCCGGTACGATCAACGGCCCGACAAAAATAAGCCCCCACATCAACCCTGCTAACAGGGCGTACAGCACGCCGCTAATCATTACTGGCATCCATTGGTCTGTCAGAAGAAAGTTCAGGAAGCAGACATGATTGCTCCCGGCATCCCGTCATTATCAGAGAGGATGCGGGAGGATGCCACTTTAATTAACTAGTTATTAACATTAAAAAGATGGCTTACGCTTTCGGCTAACGTTGTCGTTGGGCGGCCAATCAATTTGCTAAGCGTTTTGCTGTCATCAAACAGACCGCCTTTCGATGCGCCAACGTCAGAATCCGCCAGCATATCCGCCAGTCCATCAGGCAGTCCGATGCTTTTCAGTGCCGCAGCGAAATCGGCTTCGCTCAGGTTTTGATAGGTAATCGGTTTGCCGCTCTGTTTGGTGAGTTCTGCCGCTAACTGTGTCAGCGTCCAGGCACTATCGCCCGCCAGTTCGTAAACCTTGCCTTCATGACCGGCTTCGCTAATTACGCGCGCCGCAGCTACCGCATAATCAGCCCGCGTTGCTGAGGCAATTTTGCCATCGCCCGCGGCACCGATAAATACGCCGTGTTCCAGTGCTGCCGGGGCGCTGGCGAGGTAGTTTTCGGTGTACCAGCCGTTGCGCAGCAGAGTGTAAACGATGCCAGAATCAGCCAGCATTTTCTCCGTCTCGATGTGCTCATCGGCGAGGCCGAGCGGGGAGGAATCGGCATGTAGCAGGCTGGTATAAGCGATAAATTTCACGTCGGCCGCCTTTGCGGCATTAATAACATTACGATGCTGCGGGGCACGTTGACCCACTTCGCTGGAAGAGATCAGCAGTAGTTTTTCCACTCCCTGAAGCGCAGATGTCAGTGCGGCTTCATCGCCGTAATCAGCCTGACGCACGGTAATGCCTTGTGCTGTCAGTACCTGTGCTTTTGCCGGATTACGAACGATAGCCACTATTTGGCTGGCAGGAACCGTTTTCATCAAGGATTCAATAACATAGTGACCAAGTTGGCCAGTGGCACCAGTAATAGCGATCATGGGAAGTCTCCATCGTTTTGTCTTGTGTTTAAATACGCTAACACTTAAACTTACTTTTAGTAAGTACGTACAAAAAGGTAAGTATGAAATGAGTCAGGTTAGCCTGTCGCAACAACTCAAAGAGGGAAATCTCTTCGCTGAACAGTGTCCGTCGCGCGAGGTTTTGAAACACGTCACCAGCCGTTGGGGGGTGTTGATTCTGGTGGCGCTACGCGAAGGTACTCATCGCTTTAGCGACCTGCGGCGCAAAATCGGCGGGGTGAGTGAAAAGATGCTTGCGCAGTCGTTACAGGCGCTAGAGCAGGATGGTTTTCTTAACCGTATCGCGTATCCGGTGGTGCCGCCGCATGTGGAATATAGCCTCACGCCGCTGGGCGAGCAGGTGAGCGAAAAGGTTGCTGCACTGGCGGACTGGATTGAGTTGAATTTGCCCGAGGTGTTAGCGGTGCGGGATGAACGTGCGGCATAACTGCCGGATGCGCTGCGCTTATCCGGACTACGGTTCATGGCTTGTAGGGCGGATAAGATGCGTCATCATCGCATCCGCCAATAAATGCCGGATGCGGTTGATGATTTGTAGGCCGAAAAAGAAGTGTTTTACTTACTCAGATCCACCTGATAAATCGCAAACCCGATATCATCGGTCGCGACTTTATTCATCGGATACTGCCCTTTCTCTTTAATAAACGCTGCGGCTTTATCTGACGGAGAGGTTTCGAAACGGATATCCAGTTTCTTATCGCCAGCTATCGGTGCTAAACGCCAGTTGTTATCTGCCGCCGGGTGAATTTCCCCCGCACGTTTCGACTCATCAGCAATCCACGCTGCCAGCACCGAGCGGTTCTCATCCGGTGAAGCAAAAGCGATATGGCTGTCGCCCGTACCGGCAAATTTGCCGCCGTAAGCGCGATAGTTATTGGTGGCAACGAGGAACATGGCGTTCGGATCAATCGGCTTGCCGTTAAAGGTCAGGTTCTTAATCCTTTCCGCATTGGCATTAATCATCTGGCACTCGCCGTCATAACGGGTGGGCTGGGTAACATCAATCTGATAATTCACACCATCAATAACATCAAAGTTATAGGTGCGGAAACCATCCCAGTTGATGAGTGACTGTGGTTTCGTGCTGTTAGGATCAATCTGGTTAAACTGTCCGGCGGAGCACTCCAGCCACTCTTTCACCTCTTTACCGCTGGCTTTCACCACAATCAGCGTATTGGGGTAGAGATAAAGATCGGCGGCATTACGGAAGGTCAACTGGCCTTTTTCCACCTCCACATAGCTTGCCGGGTCATTTTTGCGACCACCAACTTTAAACGGTGCGGCAGCTGAAAGCACTGGCAGTTTTGCCAGATCCGGATCGCCCTGAATGTAATGCTCGACATACGCTTTTTGCGCGTTGTTCACCACCTGCACGGTCGGATCGTCCTGCACAAGCGCCAGATAGCTATACATATTGTCGGCAGATTTACCGATTGGCTTGCTGACGAACTGGCGTGTGGCATCGTGATCGGCTTTGAGTGTTTCTACCAGCTTGCTGTCTTCCGCCGCGAGGGATTTTTTATTCGCGATGTCGTAAATCGGCCGTGCTTCCGCTTTCGCCTGCGTCACCTGCCATTTACCGCTGTCATTACTGAGTTGTAAGTCGACCACACCAAGATGATCGCCCCACATGCCTGGCATTACCGCCGGAACACCATTCAGCGTGCCTTTCGCGATATCAGCCCCTTCGATATCAGCAAAATCTTTACCTGGGAAAACGGCGTGAGCATGGCCAAACATAATGGCGTTAACGCCCGGAATTTCACTGAGGTAATAAACTGAGTTTTCCGCCATCACTTTATATGGATCGGCAGACAGCCCGGAATGCGCCAGAACGACAACGACATCGGCACCTTTCTCGCGCATTTCAGGCACGTATTTGCGTACGGTTTCGGTAATATCATTCACCGTCACTTTCCCGGATAAATTAGCTTTATCCCAGCCCATGATTTGTGGCGGGACGACGCCAATATAGCCAATCTTCAGCGTCTGTTTTTTTCCGTCTTTATCGACCACTTCGGTGTCTTTAATTAAATACGGTGTAAACATTGGCTGTTTGGTTCTGGCGTCAATGACGTTGGCATTTACATAAGGGAATTTCGCTCCCGCCAGCGCATTTTTCAGATAATCCAGACCGTAGTTAAACTCGTGGTTGCCAAGCGTGCCGACGGTATAGTCCAGCGTATTTAATGCCTTATAGACCGGGTGAATATCACCTGCTTTTAATCCTTTCGCCGACATGTAATCTGCCAGCGGACTCCCCTGAATCAAATCGCCGTTATCGACCAGTACGCTGTTTTTCACTTCATTGCGGGCATCGTTAATCAGGCTTGCCGTACGTACCAGTCCGAATTTTTCCGTGGCGGTGTCTTTGTAATAATCGAAATCCATCATGTTGCTATGCAGATCAGTGGTTTCCATGATACGCAGATCGACCGTCGCTGCATTCACACTGGCGGCAATCAGCGTGGCCAGGAGCGTTGCGCTAAACTTAATCATCCGGGACATCCTTTTATCATCGGGAATACGAAAGAAAAGGGAGAATAAACGTCTTACTTATAGAACAGTGAAGAATGCCACAATTTTACGCTTTGAAAATGATGACACTATCACAGTTGGCGCATTCATTAACGATAGGGTATAAGTAAAACAATAAGTTAACACCGCTCACAGAGACGAGGTGGAGAAATGTTAGATCAAGTATGCCAGCTTGCACGGAATGCAGGCGATGCCATTATGCAGGTCTACGACGGGACGAAACCGATGGACGTCGTCAGCAAAGCGGACAATTCTCCGGTAACGGCAGCGGATATTGCCGCTCACACCGTTATCATGGACGGTTTACGTACGCTGACACCGGATATTCCGGTCCTTTCTGAAGAAGATCCTCCCGGTTGGGAAGTCCGTCAGCACTGGCAGCGTTACTGGCTGGTAGACCCGCTGGATGGTACTAAAGAGTTTATTAAACGTAATGGCGAATTCACCGTTAACATTGCGCTCATCGACCACGGCAAACCGATTTTAGGTGTGGTGTATGCGCCGGTAATGAACGTAATGTACAGCGCGGCAGAAGGCAAAGCCTGGAAAGAAGAGTGCGGTGTGCGCAAGCAGATTCAGGTCCGCGATGCGCGCCCGCCGCTGGTGGTGATCAGCCGTTCCCATGCAGATGCGGAGCTGAAAGAGTATCTGCAACAGCTTGGCGAACATCAGACCACGTCCATCGGCTCTTCGCTGAAATTCTGCCTGGTGGCGGAAGGACAGGCGCAGCTGTACCCGCGTTTCGGGCCAACGAATATTTGGGATACCGCCGCTGGTCATGCTGTGGCTGCAGCTGCCGGAGCGCACGTTCACGACTGGCAGGGTAAACCGCTGGATTACACTCCGCGCGAGTCGTTCCTGAATCCGGGGTTCAGAGTGTCTATTTATTAATTAATTTATGCAGCAGGTCCATCACTTGCTGCACCTCTTCCTGAGTAAGCGCCCCGTCTTTGGCCCATTGCACGCGACCGTCTTTATCCAGCACCACTACAGCGGAACTTTTTTCATCCAGCTGCCAGGCACCGCGTGCGACGCCATTGCTATCAACAATAAACTGCGACCAGGGATAAAGCTTTTTATTACTCTCCAGACTGCTGCGCACAAACATCCCTGAACCCGGAATCGCGTCGTCGGTGTTAACAATGGTGGTGGTCTGGTAACGATCGTGCGGTAACTTCGCTGATTTAATCGCTTCAATCAGCGTCGCGTTTTTCTCTTTTGCAGAGGTGCGACCAGCAATATGTTGCAGTACTCGCACTTTTCCCACTAACTGCGCGCTGTTCCAGGTTTTGTAGCTAAACTGATCTTTATCAAGCACCAACTCGCCACGATCGGTGATGCCAATCGGCGGCACTCGCTGACCGGTTTCGAACTGATGTGCGGAAGCCATCATCGGCAACAGCAGGCAGGTGAGTGCCAGAATCTTGCGTAGGGTCATGGTGTTTCCTTCTTATGATATGCAGGTGATCCGACCACTTGGGTCTGAGTTTTAATCATATGTGCTATTTATCGAATTTCCCGCAAGTGTGATGCCAGTTTGCGGTCAAGCGCACAAATCATATGAAAAATGAATGCTTATACTGAAGACCGCGCTTCGGTAAAAAGATAATTCTGAATAATTGTAACCTTTAGGTAAAAAAAGTTATACGCGGTGGAAACATTGCCCGGATAGTCTATAGTCACTAGGCATTAAAATTTGCGCCTCATAATAGTTGGGCCGATTGTGGCACCGCAAAGGCGTAATACTCAGCAGGAGATAACAATGAAAATTTTCCAACGGTACAACCCACTTCAGGTGGCGAAGTACGTAAAGATCCTGTTCCGTGGACGGTTATACATCAAGGACGTTGGCGCTTTTGAATTTGATAAGGGTAAGATTCTTATCCCAAAAGTGAAGGATAAGCTGCATTTGTCAGTGATGTCCGAAGTTAACCGTCAGGTTATGCGTCTGCAAACAGAGATGGCTTAACCAAAGTGCTATGCAGTAAAAAGTGCTATGCAGTAATAAGACGGCTCCTGATTCAGGAGCCGTTGATGTTTCTGGGGTTATGCGACGCTTTCTTCTTTATCTTTAGCGTCAGGCAGTTTTGGCGAAAGGGCGGTGGCTTTGCTGTCGATTCGGGTCACCAGCAGCTGGTCGATGCGGTAGTTATCGATATCCACCACTTCAAATTTGTAGCCGGCGAATTTCACCGAATCGGTGCGTTTCGGGATCTTACGCAGCATAAACATCATAAAGCCGCCGATGGTTTCGTAGTTGCCCGACTGCGGGAACTCGTCAATATCCAGCACGCGCATGACGTCGTCAATCGGAGTGCCGCCATCTATCAGCCATGAGTTCTCATCACGGGCGACAATCTGCTCTTCCAGCCCCTGACCGACCAGATCGCCCATCAGCGTGGTCATCACGTCGTTGAGGGTGATGATCCCCACTACCAGCGCGTACTCGTTCATGATCACCGCGAAGTCTTCACCTGCGGTTTTAAAACTTTCCAACGCCTCTGAAAGGGTTAACGTATCCGGCACAATCAGCGTATTGCGAATTTGTACGCCGCTGTTCAGTGCCAGGCTTTGGTTAGCCAGCACGCGGTTCAGCAGGTCTTTAGAATCGACATAGCCGATGATGTGGTCAATATCTTCATTACAGACGAGAAACTTAGAGTGCGGATGTTCCGCCACCTTATTCTTCAGACTTTGCTCATCTTCGTGGAGATCAAACCAAATCACGTTTTCACGCGGTGTCATTGAAGACGGAACGGTACGGGATTCCAGTTCAAAGACGTTTTCAATCAGCTCGTGTTCCTGTTTACGTAACACGCCCGCCAGCGCACCGGCTTCCACTACCGCGTAGATGTCATCAGAAGTGATGTCATCTTTACGTACCATTGGCAGTTTGAAAATACGGAAGATTATGTTCGCCAGTCCGTTGAAGAACCACACCAGCGGGGTGCAAACGTACAGGCAGAAGCGCATCGGGTTGATGATACGCAAAGCCACAGCTTCTGGCGCAATCATACCGATGCGTTTCGGGGTTAAATCCGCAAACAGGATAAACATGCCAGTCACTAACGAGAAAGAGAGAATAAAGCTCAGTTGCTCAGAGAGTTCTGCCGACATATAGCGGGAGAACAGGCTGTGAAAAGCTGGAGAAAATGCCGCATCACCGACGATACCGCCGAGAATCGCCACTGCGTTCAGACCGATCTGGACCACGGTAAAGAACATGCCGGGATTTTCCTGCATATTCAGAACGCGTTGGGCATTTATATTGCCTTCATCAGCCAGCAGTTTAAGTTTGATTTTGCGTGAGGCGGCAAGCGAGATCTCGGACATCGAGAAGAACGCACTTACAGCGATCAAACAGAGTATGACTAAAATACTGTTTAACATATCTTATCCGACCTTTCAGGCCAGATCCTCGGAAGGGGAAGTTGATTAATTTGTGTGAAATACACATTGAAAGCCGATTCGAAGAAAGTGAACCGGCATTTTCAGTGGCTAGTATAGCGTAAGGTACTGTAAAGCCGCCAGAGGGTTAAAATTCAGACAGCTGAAAAATGAAAAACTGCCTGATGCGCTATGCCGAACAGGCCTACGCAGTCCCCGCAATATATTGAATTTGGACGATTTTGTAGGCCTGGCAAGGCGTTTACGCCGTATCCGGCATAAACAAAATGCACTTTATCAACAATCTACATTTGTACCCGTAACGCTATGCTTCCGGCGGCAGACAGACGCCAATTCCGCCAATTCCACAGTAACCATACGGGTTTTTATGCAGATATTGCTGGTGGTCATCTTCGGCATAATAAAACGGTGTGGCGTTAGCGATTTCCGTGGTGATGCGACGATCGTCATCGGCGGCAAGCATCGCCGCCTGAAAACGTTCCAGGCTGGCGCGAGCGGCGGCATCCTGTTCTGGGGTCAGCGGATAAATCGCTGAACGATACTGCGTGCCGTGGTCATTGCCCTGACGCATTCCCTGGGCGGGATCGTGATTCTCCCAAAATACTTGTAGCAACTGCTCATAGCTGATGACGGATGGATCGTAAACAATGCGCACCGCTTCGGCATGGCCAGTATCGCCGGAGCACACTTCCCGATAAGTCGGATTTGGCGTATAGCCGCCGGTATAGCCTGCGGCGGTGCTGTAAACGCCGGGTAACTGCCAGAACAGACGCTCCACACCCCAAAAACAACCCATCGCAAAAATGGCAATCTCCATTCCGTCAGGTACATTGGTCATTGAGTGACCGTTGACCGCATGCAGTGTGGCTACGGGCATCGGGGTGTTACGTCCAGGCAGGGCATCGGCGGGGGAAACCAGATGCTTTTTATCAAATAAACTCATGGTGTCGCTCTCCCGAAAATCGGTCATTGGGGTTAAGGTTGTAACAAGAGGCGTATTTGCACACAATAACCACCGTGAATAGGTCTAAAGTAAAACATAAGAAATATTTTGGGTTTAGTCTGCTTTTTAATCCATATTACTGGATTTTTGTTAAGCCGTTTAACGGCGTTCCAGGGGCAGGAAAAAAGGATATTCAGGAGAAAATGTGCGCTATATCCGACAGTTATGCTGTGTAAGCTTACTCTGCTTAAGCGGATCTGCCGTCGCCGCGAACGTCCGTCTACAGGTCGAGGGGTTATCGGGAGAGCTGGAAAAGAACGTTCGCGCGCAGCTTTCTACGATTGAAAGTGATGAAGTGACGCCAGACCGTCGCTTTCGCGCACGCGTCGATGATGCCATCCGCGAAGGTCTGAAAGCGCTGGGCTATTACCAGCCGACCATTGAATTTGATCTCCGTCCACCGCCAAAGAAAGGGCGGCAGGTATTGATCGCCAAAGTCACGCCAGGCGTGCCGGTGTTAATTGGCGGCACCGATGTGGTATTGCGCGGCGGCGCGCGGACCGATAAAGACTATTTGAAATTGCTCGATACTCGCCCGGCTATTGGTACGGTACTGAACCAGGGCGATTATGAAAATTTCAAAAAGTCCTTAACCAGCATTGCGTTGCGTAAAGGTTATTTCGATAGCGAATTTACCAAAGCGCAGCTGGGCATTGCGCTCGGCCTGCATAAAGCCTTCTGGGATATTGATTATAACAGTGGCGAACGTTACCGCTTTGGGCATGTGACCTTTGAAGGATCACAAATCCGCGATGAATACCTGCAAAATCTGGTGCCGTTTAAAGAGGGCGATGAGTACGAATCGAAAGATCTGGCAGAACTGAACCGTCGACTTTCTGCTACCGGCTGGTTTAACTCGGTGGTGGTGGCTCCACAATTTGATAAAGCGCGCGAAACGAAAGTATTACCATTGACGGGCGTGGTTTCGCCGCGAACAGAAAACACCATCGAAACCGGCGTCGGTTACTCTACGGACGTGGGACCGCGCGTGAAAGCGACGTGGAAAAAGCCGTGGATGAACTCTTACGGTCACAGTTTGACCACCAGTACCAGTATTTCCGCGCCGGAACAGATCCTCGACTTCAGCTATAAAATGCCGCTGCTGAAGAATCCGCTGGAACAATATTATTTGGTGCAGGGCGGTTTTAAGCGCACTGACCTGAACGATACCGAGTCTGACTCCACTACGCTGGTGGCTTCTCGCTACTGGGATCTCTCCAGCGGCTGGCAGCGTGCCATTAACCTGCGCTGGAGTTTCGACCACTTTACCCAGGGTGAAATTACCAACACCACGATGCTGTTTTATCCTGGGGTGATGATTAGCCGCACGCGTTCTCGTGGTGGCCTGATGCCAACCTGGGGCGACTCGCAACGCTACTCTATCGACTACTCCAACACGGCCTGGGGCTCGGATGTTGATTTCTCCGTTTTCCAGGCGCAGAACGTCTGGATCCGCACACTGTACGATCGCCATCGTTTTGTGACACGCGGCACGCTGGGCTGGATTGAAACCGGTGATTTCGACAAAGTACCGCCGGATCTGCGTTTCTTCGCCGGGGGCGATCGCAGTATTCGCGGCTACAAATACAAATCTATCGCCCCGAAATACGCCAACGGTGACCTGAAAGGGGCCTCGAAGCTGATAACCGGATCGCTGGAATACCAGTACAACGTGACCGGAAAATGGTGGGGCGCGGTGTTTGTCGATAGCGGCGAAGCGGTAAGCGATATTCGCCGCAGCGACTTTAAAACCGGTACCGGTGTCGGCGTGCGCTGGGAATCGCCGGTCGGGCCAATCAAACTCGATTTTGCCGTGCCGGTCGCGGATAAAGACGAACACGGGTTACAGTTTTACATCGGTCTGGGGCCAGAATTATGAGTTTATGGAAAAAAATCAGCCTCGGCGTGGTTATCGTTATCTTACTGTTGCTGGGATCGGTGGCGTTTCTGGTGGGCACCACCAGCGGCCTGCATCTGGTATTTAAAGCGGCGGATCGCTGGGTGCCAGGACTGGATATTGGCAAGGTCACCGGCGGCTGGCGTGATCTCACCTTGTCTGACGTTCGTTATGAGCAGCCAGGCGTGGCGGTAAAAGCGGGCAATCTGCATCTGGCGGTCGGGCTTGAGTGCCTGTGGAACAGTAGCGTTTGTATTAATGATCTGGCGCTGAAAGACATTCAGGTCAACATCGACAGTAAAAAAATGCCTCCTTCTGAACAGGTTGAAGAAGAGGAAGATAGCGGTCCGCTGGATCTCTCCACGCCGTATCCCATTACCCTGACACGGGTGGCGCTGGACAACGTCAACATCAAGATTGATGACACCACGGTATCGGTGATGGACTTCACCTCCGGCCTGAACTGGCAGGAGAAAACCCTGACCCTGAAACCGACATCGCTGAAAGGCCTGTTGATTGCTTTGCCGAAAGTGGCGGAAGCGGCACAGGAAGAAGTGGTCGAACCGAAAATTGAAAATCCGCAGCCGGAGGAAAAGCCGCTCGGCGAAACGCTGAAAGATCTCTTTTCTCGCCCGGTATTGCCGGAAATGACCGACGTGCATTTGCCGCTTAACCTGAACATTGAAGAGTTTAAGGGCGAGCAGCTGCGCGTGACGGGCGACACGGACATCACCGTGAGCACCATGCTGCTGAAAGTGAGCAGCATTGACGGCAATACTAAACTGGACGCCCTGGATATCGACTCCAGTCAAGGGATCGTCAACGCCAGCGGCACGGCGCAGCTGTCAGACAACTGGCCGGTGGATATCACCCTCAACAGCACACTGAACGTGGAGCCGTTGAAAGGTGAAAAGGTGAAGCTGAAAGTGGGCGGTGCGCTGCGCGAACAGCTGGAGATAGGCGTTAACCTTTCCGGTCCGGTGGATATGGATTTACGCGCCCAGACGCGACTGGCAGAAGTTGGATTGCCGCTCAACGTGGAAGTGAACAGCAAACAGCTTTACTGGCCGTTCACTGGTGAGAAGCAGTATCAGGCAGACGATCTGAAACTGAAACTTACCGGCAAAATGACCGATTACGCGATCTCTATGCGCACGGCTGTTAAGGGCCAGGAGATCCCGCCAGCCACCATTACCCTTGATGCCAAAGGTAATGAACAGCAGGTCAATCTCGACAAACTTACCGTCGCGGCGCTGGAAGGGAAAACGGAACTTAAGGCGTTGCTCGACTGGCAGCAGGCCATTAGTTGGCGCGGTGAGCTAACGCTTAACGGCATTAACACCGCCAAAGAGATCCCGGAGTGGCCGTCGAAACTCAATGGCTTGATTAAAACCCGCGGTAGCCTGTACGGCGGCACCTGGCAGATGGAGGTGCCAGAACTGAAGCTGACCGGTAACGTCAAACAGAACAAAGTGAACGTTGACGGCACGCTGAAAGGCAACAGTTATATGCAGTGGATGATCCCAGGGCTGCATCTGGAACTGGGGCCAAACAGTGCCGAAGTGAAAGGCGAGCTGGGGGTAAAAGATCTCAATCTTGATGCCACCATCAACGCGCCGGGGCTGGATAACGCGCTGCCGGGGCTTGGCGGTACAGCGAAAGGGCTGGTGAAAGTACGCGGCACGGTGGAAGCGCCACAACTACTGGCAGATATCACCGCGCGCGGCCTGCGCTGGCAGGAACTTTCCGTGGCGCAGGTTCGCGTGGAAGGCGACATTAAATCCACCGATCAGATCGCCGGGAAACTCGACGTACGCGTTGAGCAAATTTCGCAACCGGATGTAAATATCAACCTCGTCACCCTGAATGCCAAAGGCAGTGAAAAGCAGCACGAGCTACAGTTGCGGATTCAGGGCGAGCCTGTCTCCGGGCAGCTTAATCTGGCAGGAAGTTTTGATAGCAAAGAAGAACGCTGGAAGGGAACTCTTAGCAATACCCGCTTCCAGACGCCGGTCGGCCCGTGGTCGCTGACCCGCGATATTGCGCTGGATTACCGCAATAAGGAGCAAAAAATCAGCATCGGGCCACACTGCTGGCTTAACCCGAATGCGGAACTGTGCGTGCCGCAAACTATCGATGCGGGTGCCGAAGGGCGTGCGGTGGTGAATCTCAACCGCTTCGACCTGGCCATGCTGAAACCATTTATGCCAGAAACCACTCAGGCCAGCGGTCTCTTCACGGGTAAAGCGGACGTTGCCTGGGACACCACGAAAGAGGGGCTGCCGCAGGGCAGTATCACTCTTTCGGGGCGTAATGTGCAGGTGACGCAAACCGTCAACGATGCGGCGCTGCCCGTGGCGTTTCAGACGCTGAATCTGACGGCGGAGTTGCGTAACAACCGTGCCGAATTGGGCTGGACCATCCGCCTGACCAATAACGGCCAGTTTGATGGTCAGGTGCAGGTGACCGATCCGCAAGGCCGCCGTAATCTTGGTGGCAACGTCAATATCCGTAACTTCAACCTTGCGATGATAAACCCCATCTTTACCCGTGGGGAAAAAGCAGCGGGGATGGTGAGTGCCAACTTGCGTCTGGGTGGTGATGTGCAAAGTCCGCAGTTGTTTGGTCAGCTTCAGGTTACGGGGGTGGATATCGACGGCAACTTTATGCCGTTTGATATGCAACCGAGCCAGCTTGCGGTCAACTTTAACGGTATGCGCTCGACGCTTGCAGGTACCGTGCGGACCCAGCAGGGTGAAATCTACCTGAACGGTGATGCCGACTGGAGCCAGATTGAAAACTGGCGGGCGCGGGTAACAGCGAAGGGCAGTAAAGTGCGTATCACCGTGCCGCCGATGGTACGAATGGATGTATCGCCAGATGTTGTATTCGAGGCTACACCAAACCTGTTTACCCTCGATGGTCGCGTGGATGTTCCGTGGGCGCGCATCGTGGTGCACGATCTGCCGGAAAGCGCAGTAGGCGTTTCCAGCGATGTGGTGATGCTTAACGATAACCTGCAACCGGAAGAGCCGAAAACGGCGTCGATTCCGATTAACAGTAACCTGACTGTCCACGTTGGCAACAATGTGCGCATTGACGCCTTTGGCCTGAAAGCGCGGCTGACGGGCGATCTCAACGTCGTTCAGGACAAACAAGGGCTGGGCCTGAACGGGCAGATCAACATCCCTGAAGGGCGCTTCCATGCCTATGGTCAGGATCTGATTGTGCGTAAGGGTGAGCTACTGTTCTCTGGTCCGCCAGATCAACCCTATCTTAATATCGAAGCTATTCGTAACCCGGATGCTACAGAAGACGACGTCATCGCCGGAGTTCGCGTCACTGGTCTGGCGGACGAACCGAAAGCGGAGATCTTCTCTGACCCGGCGATGTCGCAACAAGCTGCATTGTCTTATTTGCTACGTGGACAAGGGCTGGAGAGCGATCAGAGCGACAGCGCGGCGATGACCTCGATGCTGATTGGCCTGGGGGTTGCGCAAAGTGGCCAGATTGTGGGTAAAATCGGCGAGACGTTTGGCGTAAGCAATTTAGCGCTCGACACCGAGGGAGTTGGCGACTCCTCCCAGGTGGTGGTCAGCGGCTATGTATTGCCAGGCCTGCAAGTGAAATACGGCGTGGGTATATTTGACTCTATAGCAACACTCACGTTACGTTATCGCCTGATGCCTAAGCTATATCTGGAAGCCGTGTCTGGTGTAGACCAGGCACTGGATTTGCTCTATCAGTTCGAGTTTTAGCAATGCGAATATTTGTCTACGGCAGTTTACGCCACAAACAAGGCAACAGTCACTGGATGACCAATGCCCAGTTACTGGGCGATTTCAGTATTGATAACTACCAGTTGTATAGCCTGGGCCACTATCCAGGCGCAGTTCCGGGGAACGGAACAGTACACGGTGAAGTTTATCGTATTGACAACGCCACGCTGGCCGAACTTGATGCCTTGCGCACCAGGGGCGGTGAATACGCGCGCCAGTTGATTCAGACGCCGTACGGGAGTGCATGGATGTACGTTTATCAACGACCCGTCGATGGATTAAAGCTAATTGAAAGCGGCGACTGGTTAGACAGGGATAAGTAATAATAAAAGCACGCCACCTTCGGGTGGCGTTGTTTTATCCACCAGCCTGAATATATTCCGAATTTGACGCCATTCTTATCTTTTCTTAAATGCTGATTTGTTGCGCAGTGTTATAAACACCTGGCACGCTCAACAAGGACGCGACCACAATGAAAAAATCTCTTCTGGCTGTAATGCTGACAGGACTGTTTGCTCTCGTTTCTCTTCCCGCTCTGGGAAATGTCAATCTCGAACAATTAAAGCAAAAAGCTGAAAGTGGAGAAGCTAAAGCACAGCTGGAGCTGGGATATCGCTATTTTCAGGGTAATGAAACGACAAAGGATCTCACCCAGGCGATGGACTGGTTTCGCCGTGCCGCAGAGCAGGGATACACCCCGGCAGAATTTGTACTGGGGTTACGCTATATGAACGGTGAAGGTGTGCCGCAAGATTATGCTCAGGCGGTTATCTGGTACAAAAAAGCGGCACTGAAGGGGCTTCCACAGGCGCAGCAGAATCTGGGTGTAATGTACCATGACGGTAAGGGTGTGAAGATTGATAAAGCCGAATCTGTGAAATGGTTTCGCCTGGCAGCAGAGCAAGGTCGTGGCAGCGGCCAGCAAAGTATGGGAGATGCATATTTTGAAGGCGATGGCATAACGCGGGATTACGTTATGGCGCGTGAGTGGTATAGCAAAGCAGCGGAACAAGGCAATGCGTGGTCCTGTAACCAGCTTGGTTATATTTATTCCAGAGGTTTAGGCGTTGAAAGAAACGATGCCATATCGGCACAATGGTATCGAAAATCAGCGACATCAGGCGACGAGTTGGGGCAGCTTCATTTAGCCGATATGTACTATTTCGGTATCGGTGTTACTCAGGATTACACTCAGTCACGGTTATTATTTTCCCAGTCGGCAGAGCAGGGAAATGCTATTGCGCAGTTTCGTCTGGGAGATATATTGGAGCAAGGTTTGGCGGGAGCGAAAGAGCCGTTAAAAGCACTGGAGTGGTACCGTAAATCGGCAGAACAGGGAAATTCCGATGGTCAGTATTATTTAGCGGAAATGTATATCAGCCGTGCAGAAGGTATTCCCTATAACCGTGAACAGGCTATCTATTGGTACACCAAATCAGCAGAACAGGGGGATGCGAATGCGCAGGTTAATCTCGGGGTATTATTGTATCGACATGGTTCCGAAGAAGAACAGAGAAGGGCCGTGGACTGGTATCGCAAGGCGGCTGAAGAGGGAGTGGCAATGGCGCAATTTAATTTGGGTAATGCTTTACTCCAGGGAAAAGGTGTTAAAAAAGATGAGCAACAGGCCGCAATCTGGATGCGAAAAGCCGCAGAGCAAGGATTAAGTGCAGCGCAGGTACAATTAGGTGAAATCTATTATTATGGCTTGGGCGTAGAACGTGATTATGTGCAGGCCTGGGCGTGGTTCGATACCGCATCGACCAATGATATGAATCTTTTTGGTACAGAAAACCGCAACATTACAGAGAAAAAACTGACAGCCAAACAACTGCAACAGGCTGAATTATTATCGCAACAATATATAGAAAAATATGCCCCGGAAGCCTGGGCGAGAATGCAAAAGCTTAAAGCGCAATCAGCGGTAAAGACGGGTAATAAATAACGGGTAACTGTCAGATCAGGTCTGCGCTAATACAGCTCAACCAATGCCACCTGCGGGTGGCGTTATTTTTTTGCGAGACGACGCGTATTCTTTTTTGTAACTTCCTCGCCTTTTGCTTTTCCTTCCGAGCCGCTTTCCATATCCGTTAACGCATGTAAAACTCTGCTGGCGTTAACAAATGTGCAGGGGTAAAACGGGGGCACGCTTTGAACGGTGAGTATGAGTGAGGCCGGCTAACTTCCAGCAAGTGGCTATGAACAGCAAAATGGTGGTCGAGCTTAGCTTGTTCTTACCGTTCAAGCCTTTCAACTGCTGAAAATAATAATAGTGGAGTAGAGAGTTTATAAATTGCGGGCATAAAAAACCCTTACTAACCGAAGCCCGGTGTTCAGGGTTATTGCGCCAGAAGAACTTATTTATTCTTGGCGCGCTCGAAGGAAGCAACGATTTCAGCTTTAGCGGCTTCTGCGTTTTCCCAACCTTCAACTTTAACCCACTTGCCTTTTTCGAGGTCTTTGTAGTGCTCGAAGAAGTGAGCGATTTGCGCTTTCAGCAGCTCTGGCAGATCGTTAACGTCTTTAATGTGATCGTATTCTTTGCTCAGCTTGGTGTGCGGAACAGCAATCAGTTTCGCATCTTCACCGGCTTCGTCGGTCATTTTCAGTACGCCAACCGGACGGCAGCGGATCACAGAACCCGGCTGCAGCGGGTACGGAGTCGGGACCAGTACGTCAACCGGGTCACCGTCCAGAGACAGAGTGTGGTTGATGTAACCGTAGTTGCACGGATAGAACATCGCGGTGGACATGAAGCGGTCAACGAACAGTGCGCCGCTCTCTTTGTCGATTTCGTATTTGATTGGATCTGCGTTAGCCGGGATCTCAATAACAACGTAGATGTCTTCCGGCAGATCTTTACCCGCAGGGACGTTGAGTAAGCTCATGTCTGTTTCCTTTAAAAATATGTGGCAAACAAGTGCCGAGTATTATAGCCAACTCGCGCCGAATGTCTTCGCTTGTTTTCGTATTCATTTTCCTTTTTCGCCAGTTTTAAGACGGTATACAGAGCAGGAAAATCCATAACCGTAGCCGCATTTTTCATAGTGAGATGAAAGCGATTACAAACTTGTGATTAACGTTTTATTTACTTTTTTGAAGTGTGATGTAACGCAATCCGTTACATAACGAATTGTCTATAGTTTTTTCGCGAACATCTTTTCACCAATAATAATTACCCCGACGAGGACAATCCTATGTGGAAACGCTTACTTGTAGTCTCTGCAGTCTCGGCAGCCATGTCGTCTATGGCGTTGGCCGCTCCATTAACCGTAGGATTTTCGCAGGTCGGATCGGAATCCGGCTGGCGCGCCGCAGAAACCAATGTGGCGAAAAGTGAAGCCGAAAAACGCGGGATTACGTTGAAAATTGCCGATGGTCAGCAAAAGCAGGAAAACCAGATTAAAGCGGTACGTTCCTTCGTCGCGCAAGGGGTGGATGCGATCTTTATCGCTCCAGTGGTAGCGACCGGTTGGGAGCCGGTATTAAAAGAGGCGAAAGATGCCGAAATCCCGGTCTTCTTGCTTGACCGTTCCATCGATGTGAAAGACAAATCTCTCTATATGACCACCGTTACTGCCGACAACATCCTCGAAGGCAAGTTGATCGGTGACTGGCTGGTAAAAGAAGTGAATGGCAAACCATGCAACGTGGTGGAGCTGCAGGGCACCGTTGGGGCCAGCGTCGCCATTGACCGTAAGAAAGGCTTTGCCGAAGCCATTAAGAATGCGCCAAATATCAAAATTATCCGCTCGCAGTCAGGTGACTTCACCCGCAGCAAAGGCAAAGAAGTGATGGAGAGCTTTATCAAAGCGGAAAACAACGGCAAAAACATCTGCATGGTTTACGCCCATAACGATGACATGGTGATTGGTGCAATTCAGGCAATTAAAGAAGCGGGCCTGAAACCGGGCAAAGATATCCTGACAGGCTCTATCGACGGCGTGCCGGACATCTACAAAGCGATGATTGATGGCGAAGCGAACGCCAGCGTTGAACTGACGCCGAACATGGCAGGTCCTGCTTTCGATGCGCTGGAGAAATACAAAAAAGACGGCACCATGCCTGAAAAGCTGACGTTAACCAAATCCACCCTTTATCTGCCTGATACCGCAAAAGAAGAGTTAGAGAAGAAGAAAAATATGGGGTATTGAGGGTTGCTATGCCTGATGCCGATTCGTAGGCCGGATAAGGCGCTCGCGCCGCATCCGGCGGTTGTGCGCTGAAGCCTGATGCGACGCTTACCGCGTCTTATCATGCCTACTGGGAGCACGCTTTACACCGGGGGAAACCATGACGACCGACCAACACCAGGAAATCCTCCGCACCGAAGGATTAAGTAAATTTTTCCCCGGTGTCAAAGCGTTAGACAACGTTGATTTCAGCCTGCGCCGTGGCGAAATCATGGCGCTGCTCGGTGAAAACGGGGCGGGAAAATCGACGCTAATCAAAGCATTAACCGGTGTATACCACGCCGATCGCGGCACCATCTGGCTGGAAGGCCAGGCTATCTCACCGAAAAACACCGCCCACGCACAACAACTCGGCATCGGCACCGTCTATCAGGAAGTCAACCTGCTACCCAATATGTCGGTCGCTGATAATCTATTCATAGGTCGCGAACCCAAACGTTTCGGCCTTCTACGCCGTAAAGAGATGGAAAAGCGCGCCACCGAACTGATGGCATCTTACGGTTTCTCCCTCGACGTGCGCGAACCGCTCAACCGCTTTTCAGTCGCGATGCAGCACATCGTCGCCATTTGCCGGGCTATCGATCTCTCCGCCAAAGTGCTGATCCTCGATGAACCCACCGCCAGTCTCGACACTCAGGAAGTAGAGTTACTGTTTGGCCTGATGCGTCAGCTTCGCGATCGCGGCGTCAGTCTGATCTTCGTCACTCACTTTCTCGATCAGGTCTATCAGGTCAGCGATCGGATCACCGTCTTACGTAACGGCAGTTTTGTGGGCTGTCGGGAAACCCGCGAGCTACCGCAGATCGAACTGGTAAAAATGATGCTGGGGCGTGAACTGGACACCCACGCGCTTCAGCGTGCCGGGAGAACATTGCTGAGCGACAAACCTGTTGCCGCGTTCAAAAATTACGGCAAAAAAGGAACGATCGCGCCGTTTGATCTCGAAGTGCGCCCCGGCGAGATCGTCGGTCTGGCAGGCTTGCTGGGATCAGGACGTACCGAAACCGCCGAAGTGATCTTCGGTATCAAACCTGCTGACAGCGGCACTGCGTTGATCAAAGGCAAACCGCAAACGCTACGCTCGCCACATCAGGCTTCGGTTCTTGGCATTGGCTTCTGCCCGGAAGACAGGAAAACCGATGGCATCATCGCTGCCGCCTCGGTGCGGGAAAATATCATCCTTGCTCTCCAGGCCCAGCGCGGCTGGCTACGACCTATTTCCCGTAAAGAACAGCAAGAGATTGCCGAACGCTTTATCCGCCAGCTTGGCATTCGCACACCTTCAACTGAACAACCGATTGAATTTCTCTCCGGCGGCAATCAGCAAAAAGTGTTGCTTTCACGTTGGCTACTGACCCGACCGCAATTTCTGATCCTCGACGAGCCAACGCGCGGAATTGATGTTGGTGCCCACGCCGAGATCATCCGCCTGATTGAAACGCTGTGCGCCGATGGTCTGGCGCTGCTGGTGATCTCTTCCGAACTGGAAGAGCTGGTGGGCTATGCCGACCGGGTGATTATCATGCGCGATCGCAAACAGGTAGCGGAGATCCCACTGGCAGAGCTTTCCGTTCCGGCGATCATGAACGCCATTGCGGCGTAAGGAGAACAGTGTGATGCCTCAATCTCTCCCGGACACTACGCCGCCGAAAAGGCGTTTTCGCTGGCCAACAGGAATGCCGCAGCTGGCGGCACTGTTGCTGGTGCTGCTGGTTGATAGCCTGGTGGCCCCGCATTTCTGGCAGGTGGTGCTTCAGGATGGGCGTTTGTTCGGTAGCCCTATCGACATTTTTAACCGTGCGGCCCCCGTTGCGCTACTGGCGATTGGCATGACGCTGGTTATCGCCACCGGTGGGATTGATCTCTCCGTAGGGGCGGTGATGGCTATCGCCGGAGCCACAACGGCCAGCGATCCAC